>Ga0210057_1002411_pt1 | contig 26759 bp, 32 predicted proteins | sample CryGeyCG2114_010_2_FD_183968 | JGI IMG/M metagenome (GOLD analysis project Ga0210057, IMG submission 183968) | Groundwater microbial communities from aquifer - Crystal Geyser CG10_big_fil_rev_8/21/14_0.10 (SPAdes) (version 2) | ecosystem: Environmental > Aquatic > Deep subsurface > Groundwater ...
GGGCTCATTAATGGGAATGAAGTAAGGCCCAGATATTTTTGCCCAAAAAATATTTTCCGCTGGGTATTTTGGTGTTAGTTGTTGAAATATTTATGTTTATTTCTTTGTTGTGGCTTGCGGGACTTTTAGAAATGGCGAGGGCAAAGACAGGTCTTCCTGCAGGGGAATTGATTTTGAACCGCAGCGCCTGAAGATTGTGTTGTATAGAGGGACCATTGAACTTTCCGGAACTTGTTTTTTCTTCCATGATTTTTGGAATTCTTTTGCTTCGTCTTTTGAAACTGAAAGCAGGATATGTCCTTCGAAGGAGATTTCTCCGAGCGGTTCTCTATTTTCTTTTTTCTCGCCTTTTTTCAAATAGAGGAGAGAATATTTGAAAAAAGTTTTAAGGACTTTGGAGTCTTTGAGCAAGTCAAGTGTGTCTTCTTCTAAATCCGTAAACTGGACGTTGTTGTCAATGTCCGCGCCTGTTATTGTGGGAACGGCTTTTTCACCGTGAATTTTTGTTAGGTTAAATCCAATTATTTTCATAAAGAGTGTTGAGATAAGAAGTTTAAAAATATTTGTGTTTTGGTGCTTTGTCCGGAAGAATAAGTTTTCCCCCGTTATAACAAAAGCTTTTTAGCATTGCTCAGAATTAAGATTTTTCTATTAACTTATTTTAATCAAAAAAATTTATTCCGGAAAGATCCTATTTTGGTATGCGTTTAGAAATTCCGTATTTTTTTCTTCTAAGATCTTTATAACAAACATTAAAATATTCTGAAATTCCTGCTAAGAAATTTCTCAATATTGCGCAATGACTATAAATCTGCTTTACGCAATGTCTACTTCTGAAAACTTAATACTCTTTATTTTTGAGAATTTAAAATAAGTTTACATCAAGTCTTCTTCGCTGACTACGACAAAGTCGCCGATTGCGATTATTGCGTTGTAAGGAATGAGGGCTTCTTTCCCCACGGAAAATTCGAGGTTCAGGTTTTTTGTGTAAGAAGTTGGGTCCTTCAGGACAATTTGGATTAGCTCGCCGGTATTTGTTTCAAATGAAATATCTCTTACGAGCCCGAGTCTTTTGCCTTCTTTTGTTACGACGAGTTTCCCCAAAACATCCTTTAGCGGTTTTTTATCTAGTGCCATTGTTTGATTAATTAAGAAGGAAGGATTATATAAAGTTTTCTTTGATATTTTAGTATTTTTGAGGGGCGATTATTTGGAAGTTTTGTTTTAGTGTTTTGTAAGTACCACTTGGAAGAATTTGGTTTTTCTCCCTGCCCTTGGTTTCGTATGGAAATTTTAGGTTTTTGAGAGAAGGTTTAAGTAGGATGGGAGAAGTTCGCTTTTTCTTTTTTCTTTTTTAAAATTAATTGTTATATTATATATATTATATTGTTGTTAATATTATTGTATATGTGTTAGTTCTGTTAACGATTATCATCATCTATGTGTTAGTTCTGTTAATTATGGTTCTCGTTTGTGGTTTTGTTGGTTCTGTTAATCTCTTTTTTATTGCTTTTTTTGAAAGAACAAGAAAGCATAAGTTTGAAAGAACAAGAAAGCATAAGAAACTTTTTAACTTCCAAAAGAAACGAGGGTGTTGGTGTTTTGTTGCTTTTTCTTTTTAAGTTGATGTTTTCTCCTTGGTGGTTAATACAGTTTTAATGGAAATAGAGGTTGGCGCGGCGATAAGTTTATATTGCTGGGTTGTTCTTGAGTTTGGAGGAAGAGGATGGACAAGGTTGATAAGATTTTTGACACTTTCGCGAGGAACCGTCTGTTTGTGAACAAGATGGTTTTGCAGTCAAGTTATTCGCCTGAAACTATTTTACACAGAACTGAGCAGATAGAGAAGATAGCTTCGATTTTAGCGCCGGTTCTTGGTGGGGATAAGGTGAGCAATTTGTTTTTGTATGGGAAGACGGGAACGGGAAAGACGTTGAGTGCGAGGTATGTTGGGGAGAAAATTGAATCGAGAGCGAGAGAAGGAAAACAGGAAGATTTGAAGTTTCTTTATGTTAATTGTAAGTCCAGAAAGGTTTCGGATACCGAATACAGGATTATTGCAGAGTTGATAAACCTGCTCGGAGATAAGGTGCCGGCGACTGGTTTGCCGACGGAGGCCGTTTATAGCAAGTTTGTTGAATTGGTTGACGCCAGGAAGAGAGTCGTTGTTCTTGTTTTGGACGAAATTGATCAGGCGGTGAAGAAAATTTCTGACGGTTTTCTTTACACTCTAACAAGATTGAATAGCGATTTGAGGAACGCACAAATAAGTTTAATTGGGATAAGCAATAGTCTGACTTTCATGGATGACTTGGACCCGAGGGTGAGGAGTTCTCTCGGCGAGGAAGAAGTTGTTTTTCCTCCTTATAACGCTCTGCAGTTGAAAGATATCTTAAGCGTGAGGGCGGAGAAGGCGTTTGTTAAAGGCAGTTTGGGGGAGGGAGTGATTGCAAAGTGCGCGGCTTATGCTGCTAAAGAGCATGGAGACGCGAGGAGAGCCTTGGATTTGTTAAGAGTTGCGGGAGAGTTGGTTGTGAGGGCCGGTGGGGAGAAGATAAGTGATAAACATATAGACGAAGCGAATAAGAAAATTGAGAAGGACAAGACTTTGGATATTATAGAAAGCGGGACAACGCAGTCAAAGCTTGTTTTGTATTCGATAGTCCAGCTCGATGTTGATAAAAGTTTTAAGAGTATTTTCACAGGAGATGTTTTTAATATTTATCAAGAAAATTGTTTAAGGACTAAAAATGAAATTCTGACGCAGAGAAGAGTTGGCGATTTAATAGGAGAGTTTGATATGTTCGGTATAATTAACGCGAGAGTGATAAGCAAGGGCAGGCAGGGAAGGACGAGGGAAATAAAACTGATGTTGCCGCCAAGTGTGCGGAATAAAGCTCGGGAAATTTTAGAGAGAGACCTTGATTTGTAATTTTTCCTAGGAGGAAAATGGACACGGAAATTTTAGATGTGATAAGAAAGAAAGGCCTGTTGATAGAAAGAGACGTGTTTGATTTACTTGAGAGTTTTCATGACAAGGCGAGTGCGAAGAGTTTTCTGGAAAACTTGGAGAGAGTTTCAGGACAGAAAATGATAACACGAAATGTTTTGAGCAAGAATGTCGAGTATATCAGGAGTTTTGTTGGGAATTTAGAAGATGACAGCAGGAAAGTTGTAGAAAAAGTCATCGTTAATTTAGGAATTAGTCTTGAAGTTAGGAGAGAGAAGGAAGTTGTTAAGGAATCTACTGAGTCTGGCAAGAAATACAAGATTGAACTTGCGGAAACTGCGAATGATAAAAAACTTGAAGTCAGGGATTTTGTCGGGCATTTTAGGGCGAGGTTTCAGCAGTTGCAGAGAATTTTAATGTCGAGACCGGAACTGCAAAAAAATCTTGTTTCTATAAATAAGATTGGAGGTGAGAGGAGCATGGTGGGTATAATTGGCATTGTTTCGGAAAAGAGGATTACCAAGAACAAGAATTTGATGTTGAAATTTGAGGACATGACGGGAGAGATTAAAGGGCTCGTGAAATTTGACAGGGAGGAGATTTTTGCGAAAGCGGAGGAACTACAGTTGGACGATATTGTCGGCGTTAAGGCCTCGGGGAACAGAGATATTTTGTTTGTTCATGATATTTTTTATCCAGATGCTTTTTTGCATGAGAAGACGAAGTTCAGGGAAGATGTGAATATTGCTTTTATTTCGGACATTCATTGCGGGAGCAAAAAGCATTTGGGGGAGAGTTTTGAAAAGTTTCTGGAGTGGCTGAATTCCGAGCATGAGGATGCGCTGAAGATAAGGTATCTTTTTATCGTCGGAGACACTATTGATGGAGTTGGAATTTTTCCCGGACAGGAAAACGTTTTGGAGTTGGGAAGTATGGGGGAGCAGTATGCTCAACTTGCGGGTTATCTGAAGAGAGTGCCGAGGAGAATCACGATGTTTCTTTGTCCGGGGCAACACGACGCTTCGCGAGTTGCGGAGCCACAGCCGATTGTGAGCAAGAAATATGCCCACGCACTTTATAATATTGATAATTTGGTTTTGGTTACGAATCCGTGCTTTGTGAGATTGCTGGAAGATGACAAGGAGTTTAAGGTTTTGATGTACCATGGCGGAAGCATTCACACTTTTATTAATGAGATTAGGGAATTGAGGGAGATGAAGGCCCATAATTGTCCCGCGAAGGCGATAAAACATATGTTGAAGAGAAGGCATCTTGCGCCGATGTACGGGCTTTCAAATCAGATTATTTATGTTCCAAATTCTGGCGGGGATGATTTGGTGATTCGCGAGGTACCTGATGTTGTTTGCACGGGGGAAGTGCATCGGCTTGATGTTGACAAATACAACGGAGTTTTGATGTTAACGGGGAGCTGTTGGCAGGGACAGACGGATTTTGAGGAAAAGATTGGAAATATTCCCGATCCGTGTAAGGTTCCGGTTTTGAATTTGAAGAGTAGTGAGCTGAAGATTTTTGATTTTGGGATTGGAGAGGAGTTTGTTAAAAATGGTTGAAGGGACAAGGCATTCTAGCGCGAAGACTTATGTCGTTTGTAATGGGAAATTTTTGTTGCATATTCATAAAAAATTAAATAAATGGCTTCCGGTCGGTGGGCATATTGACAGGGAAGAGCTACCGCACGACGCCTCGGTGAGAGAGGTTAAGGAAAAAACGGGACTTGACGTGAACTTTTTTTTAGCTAAAGAGTTATTGAAGACAAGCAGTGCTTCCGAGATTATTCCTCCGTATAAAATGGGGTTATATAATTTAAATCCCTTTCATCAAAATATAGACATGGTTTTTCCGGCGAAAGCCGAAAGGTTGGAGTTTGTAATTCCCGAAGGCGAGAGTGATAAAATGAAATGGTTTAGTGGAGAGGATATAAAAAACTTTGACAGCTTGCCGGAAGATGTGAGAGTTCTTGCCTTAGAAGATTCGGAGGTTGCTGGAAAATGAACATAAAACAATATTTTAAAGAAATAAGAAGAAAAGTTGACGAGGGTTACGAGGTTGCGAAGGCGGCGAGGGCGAAGGGGATGGATCCGGTTTCTGATGTTGAGATTCCGATTGCGACTTCTTTGGCTGAAAAGTGCACGGGTCTGATTTCTACTTTATATCCGCAAGTTGGAGACAAAAAAATAGTTGAGAGGATTTTAGAACTTGAGAGGAAGTTTGGTTCGTTGGACCCCGGAGTTGCTCTCGGGATTGCGGAAGAAATTGCGAAAGAGAAGTTTTGTAAGTTTAAAGACCATCTGGAGGCGGTTGAGGCAGGAGTGAGGGTTGCGGTTTCTTATATGACTTTAGGAGTCGTTAGTTCTCCGATTGAGGGGTTTGTTAAGCTTGAGCTGGGGAAAACGAAAGAGGGTAAGGATTACTTTAGGCCTTACTACGCCGGACCTATTCGTTCGGCGGGAGGAACCGAGGCGGCGTTTTCTTTTGTTGTTATAGATTATTTGAGAGAGGTTTTTGGTTATGCTAAATATGACCCGACGGAAGATGAAATTAAACGGGCGGTTCATGAGACTTATATGTATCACGAACGTGTGACTAATCTACAGTATCTGCCGACGGAGAAGGAGGTTGACTTTTTGGTGAGGCATTTGCCGATTCAGGTTTCTGGTGATCCCGGAGAGAGAGAGGTTTATAATTATAAGGATTTGGAGAGAGTCGGCACGAATTTTATCAGAGGAGGTTTTTGTCTGGCTTTGAATGAAGGGCTCGCGCAGAAGGCCCCGAAGATTTTGAAGAGAGTTAAGAGATTGAGGGGGGAGGGTTTTAAGCTGAGCGACTGGGATTTTTTGGAAGAGTTTGTAGCTTTGCAGGCGAAGATTAAGGAAGGCAAGTCTGGCAGCGGAGGACAGGCAGGTGCGGTTTATATGAAAGACCTTGTCGCAGGCAGACCGATATTCGGACATCCTTCCGAGTTTGGAGCTTTTAGGTTGAGATACGGGCGCGGGAGGAACACAGGATATTCAACTTTGGCTTTGCATCCTTCCACGATGAGGGTGAGTGGAGATTTTATCGCTGTCGGGACGCAGTTGAAAATTGAAAAGCCCACAAAAGGGTGCACGGTTGCTGTCTGTTCAACAATTGACGCGCCGATTGTGATGTTTAAAGACGGAAGCGTGAAGCAGTTGTGGGATTCCGATGAGGCGAGAAGAAGATACAAAGAGGTTAAAGAGATATTATTTTTTGGAGATATTCTTGTGCCTTACGGGGATTTCAGGAACAGGAATCATAATTTAGACAAGGCAGGATATGTTGAGCAGTATTGGCTTGCGGAGCTGAAAGAAAAGGGAGAAGGGAGTGAGTTGAACGTTGGTTTTGAGAAAGCTTTGGAACTTTCTAAGAAGTTTGGGGTCGCTTTGCATCCCGCTTACATTTTTTTCTGGAAAGGAATTAACAGAGAAAGTTTTATTTCTTTGCTTGACTGGATTTCTCACGGGAGCGTTAAAGAAGGGAAGTTGATTTTGCCTTACACGCAACGGGATAAAGAAAGGTTTGCAACGGGTAAGAGAGCTTTGGAGTTGGTTGGCTGTGAGCATGGAGTTTCTTTGGAGAATGTTGTTCTAAGCGAGGAGAAAACAAAGAGTTTGCTGTTTAATTTTGGTTTTGATTTGGAAATTTTGGGGAAGGAAAGCTTTGAGAGACAGTGTGATGAGATAAGTTTTAAGATTAAAGGTTCTGAAGGAGAGACTTTGGAGCTCGTGAATAGGTTGTGTAAATTTGAAGTTAGGGATAAAGCGGGAACCTTTATTGGTTCGAGAATGGGGCGACCGGAGAAAGCGAAGTTGAGAAAACTGACGGGGAGCCCGCACGTTTTGTTTCCGGTTGGAGAGCAGGGCGGGAGGTTGAGGAGTTTTCAGTCGGCTTTGGACGCAGGTTTTGTCTTAGGGCAGTTCCCCAATTACAGGTGTTCTGACTGTAACTTAGAGAGCATTTATCCTAAGTGTGAGTCTTGCGAGAAAATTTGTAAGAAAGAAGAAGTTGACGGGAGAGATTATGTTGAGAAGAAAATTGACATTCGGAGATTTTTTGACGGCGCGAAGAAAATGGTCGGAGTTAGTATTGATGAGATTCCGATTGTAAAAGGTGTTCGCGGGACGAGCAATCTTGACCATAGCACGGAGCATTTGGCTAAGGGTTTGTTGAGAGCTAAGTATAATCTGCACGTGAATAAAGACGGGACAATAAGGTACGACATAACGCAGATGCCCCTGACGCATTTCAAGCCGAAAGAAATCGGGACGTCGGTGGAGAATTTGCGGGAACTGGGATATGTCAAGGATATTTACGGGAAGAGTTTGGAAAGTGAAGAGCAGGTTTTGGAAATATTTCCGCATGATGTTGTCCTGCCTTCGTGTTCGGAGAGCGGGGACGAGAAGTCTGATGATGTTTTGTTTAAGACTGCTAATTTTGTTGACGATGAGCTTGAAAAAATTTATGGATTGCCGAGATATTTTAATGTTAAGAGAAAGGAGGAGTTGGCTGGAATGTTGGTGGGTTGCATCGCACCCCATATTTGTGCTGCGATTGTTGGGAGAGTTATTGGATTTTCAAAAACGCAGGCTTTGTTGGCTTCGCCCTACATGCACGCGGCCATGAGGAGAGATTGCGACGGTGATGAAGCGGCTGTGATTTTGTTTATGGATGTTCTTCTGAATTTTTCGCGAAAGTTTTTGCCCGCGCATCGCGGCGGGACGCAGGACGCGCCTTTGGTTTTGAGCGCGTGTATTCGTGCGGGGGAGGTTGATGACATGATTTTTGATGTCGATGTTTCAAAGGAAATTCCTCTTGAGATGTATAGGGCGGCGGAGGAAGAAAAGAGTCCGTATGATATCAATCTTGAGCAGGTGAAGGAAAGGCTTGGAGGGGAGAAAGAGTTTAATGATATTTGGTTTAGTTATGACACGGACGATATTAACTCGGGGCCTTTGTGTTCCGCTTACAAGACTTTGCCGACGATGCAGGAAAAGGTTGACGCGGTGATGGAACTTAGCAAGAAGATTCGGGCTGTTGAAACACGCGATGTTGCGAGGTTAATTATTGAGAGGCATTTTATCAGAGATATCCTTGGGAACTTAAGAAAGTTTTCGATGCAGGGTTTTAGGTGTGTTGGATGCAACGCGAAGTATCGTCGTCCGCCTTTGGTTGGAAAGTGTACGAGGTGCGGAGGCAAGATAATTTTTACGATTTCGGAGGGTTCGATTATGAAGTATATGCAACCTGCTTTGGATTTGGCCCGGGAGTACGATGCTTCTCCTTACTTGCTTGAGAGTTTGGAGCTGACGGAGATGTATATTCAGTCTATATTCGGGAAAGAGTTGGAGAAGCAAGAGGCGTTGGGGAAGTGGTTTTGAGTTTTTTGGTTAAATTTATAGAGGAAAGAAGGGCGATAAAATTTATTATTGGCGGTTTCACAAAGAGGAAAATTTTTTAGACTTCTTTCAGAGAAAGACGTCGCGATGCTTTCACTTCGGGAAAGCCTCTAGAGGGATTCGAACCCCCGACCTTTAGTTTACAAAACTACTGCTCTACCCCTGAGCTATAGAGGCTTGATAGTTAGAAAAAAAGTTTAATTAAAAACCTTCCGTTTAGGTTTCATCAACTAATGATGCCTTGTTTTCTTCTACGAGAATCTTTACGATTTCGTTGTCTAAGTTTGCGAGCTGTCCGACTTTGAAAGGTCCGATTGTGTTGCCTGTATGGTCTATGAACTGTTCAACGTCTTGTTTGAAAAGAATCATTTTGTTTTTTTCAATTTTGTCTTCCTGCCCGTTGAGAATTTTTGATATCTCTTTGTCTTCGTCCTCAAATGATTTCACGAGTTTTTCAAAGGCTTCTCTTTCTACATCAAGCATGTTTTCAAAATCGCGTTTCATTATTCCGGTTTCCGTTGCAACAAATGCTAAGTTGAGGAGTTTCTTTTTTCTGCGTAGGGTGATTTCTTTGAAGAGAGAGATTGAGTTTTCCAGTTGTTTTTTTGATTTTAGTATAGAGTCCGAGAAAAGGTCTGTTGAAGCGGACGCGGATTCTTTTTTGTCTCTTACGAATTCTTTGAATTCCTGAATGAATTTTTTCGGGAGGTTTTGGAGGGTTTCGGAGTATTTTTCTTTTCTTAGGATTTCGTAGATGTCGTTGTAGTCGAGCATATAGATTTGGGAAATAAGAAGTTTATAATAATTTGTGTTGGTTATACCTTTATCGTGTATTCGTAAATCTTGTTGTACGGGATGAACCACTTTGCAGTTTCTTTTTTTGAAGATTTTTCCATTATTTTTCTGAAAAGGCGGATTGAGTTTCCGTGGGCGGAGATTGCTACGTTGACTTTTTCTTTTTTCATCATCTTTTTTAGGTATTTTATGAAAGAGAGGACTCGTTTTTCAACGTCAGCGAAAGATTCTCCACCTGGCGGTCTTATGTCATAACCTCTGTGAATTGCTTTGTACTCTGCCTTTCCCAATAATTTTTCTAATTTTGCTTTTAGTTTTGGGTCTATTTCTTCCAGAGCGTCGCCTTTTTCTTTTAGGAATTTAATGTTTTTTTCTCCTGCTTCTTTAAGGAAGGTGGTGTGTTTGGTTCCCTCGAGTTTTCCGTAAGAGCGTTCTGTCATTCTGTCGTCTTTGATTATTTTGATGCATTCAGGATGATATTTTAAGACAGGTTTGAGGGTATCTATTGAGCGGGAGAGAGAGGTGTGGATTGCTATTTGGAATTTTTTATTTTTTATTTTCTTTGCGATTTTTTTTGCATCTTTTATTCCGGCAGGTGAAAGTTTTGCGTTTTTCCTACCGGTGAAAATTCCTCTTTGGTTGTAGTAGGTTTTTCCGTGCCTGAAAAGGAAGATTTTTCTTTTTGGCATTTTTGTTTTAATTAACACAACTTTATAAATGTAGATTTTTTGTTGGTTTTATGTTTAAAGGACTGAAAGAAAAACTGAGTGGATGGTTCAAGAAGAAACCAGATGTAGCGGAGGAAGAGAAGGATAAGGAAGTTAAGGCGAAGGCGGAGAAGAAAAAGGAAAGTAAGGTTGTGGAAATCTGGGTAGGGTCGAAGGAGGTTAAGAAAAAAGAGACTAAGGCGAAGCTCCGGGAGGAAATTTTGGTCGAACCGGAGAAGTTTGAGACCGAAAAGATAATTGGAAAGCCAGTCTTGGTTGAGAAAAAAGAGGAAGAGGATGTTGGTTTTTTCGTTAAGATAAAGAAGAGACTTACGGAGAGCGTTCTAACGCAGGAACAGTTTGATGAGGCGTTTGAAGAGTTGGAGATGACGTTGTTGGAGAATAATGTTGCACTTGTTGTTGTTGATAAGATTCACGACTCGTTGTCTAAGGGCTTGGTCAATGTCGCGATTAAGAAAGGAGATGTTGAGAAAAAGATTATTGGAAGCTTGAAGGATTCTATTCTAGAGGTTTTGGTTGAGGGAGAGGATGTTGTTGCGAGAATTAAGGAGAGCAAGGAGTCCTTTGTGGTTTTGTTTTTTGGTATAAACGGTTCGGGCAAGACGACGAGCATAGCAAAATTTGCTTCCAGATTGAAGGCAGAAAAGATTTCGTGTGTTCTCGGTGCGGCTGATACTTTCAGGGCGGCCGCGGTTGAGCAGTTGGAAAAGCACGCTTCAAAAATTGGCGTTCCGATTGTTAAGGGAGAGTACGGCGTTGACCCGAGTTCCGTGGCATTTGAGACCTTGAAGTATGCGAAGAAAAATAAGATTCAGGCGGTTTTGATTGATACGGCTGGAAGGATGTATACCCAGGGGAACTTGATGAGGGAGATGGAGAAGATTGTGAGGGTTGCGAAGCCGAATTTGAAAATTTTTGTCGGAGAGTCGATTACGGGGAATGATGCGGTTTCGCAAGCACAGTCGTTTAATGATGTTGTCGGAATTGATGGGATTATTTTGACGAAGGCAGATGTTGACGAAAAGGCGGGGACGATTTTGTCTGTCGGGTTTGTTACTGGTAAGCCGATTTTATTTCTTGGGATGGGGCAGGATTATGAAGATTTGAAGGAGTTTAAGAAAGAAGATGTTTTGAAAGGTTTGGGTCTGGACTAGGTGTATTTATGGAGAGGGGATTGGTCTGAAATTGTTTTTCTTTGAAGAGGAGTTTTTATTTTTGTTAGTTCTTGTTTTATGAAGTTTTCTATTTTTTTTGACATGCTTACACCGTTGGCTTTGCAGTATCTTGAGAATTCTTTGTATATTTCTTCGTTGAGGTTGAATGTTTTTAGTGCCATCTTTTTGGATTGAAATTTGCTGGTCAAAGTTATTTAATGTTAATAAATATTTTGGATGTTGCTCGTGAGGTTAGAGTTATTTAATATTATTTAAGATTTATTAATTATTTCAAGCTCATGGTTTTTCTTTCTCCCTCATTTATTGGAGTAACTATTGCTATCGGTTTGGGAAAATCATCGGACTCTTTGGTTTTTTCGAGGAGATATCCTGCGATTGTTACGACTTCCGGTTCTGTGTGTTCTAATAAGACGCTTCTCCCAAATAAAGATGGGAGTTCATATTTGACTCCTTGTTCTTGGTAGTATGTTCTCTCTGGCGTTTGTGGATTGGCAGTTGTTGGTTTGTAGGAGGGTTCTGAAGTTGGAAGGGTGGTTGTTTGTCTTTCAGCGATTTGCGGGATTGCCTTAGGAGTTTTTACAGAAGCGATTCTTTTTTTGAAGTAAGGTGGGATTGTGAGAATTGTACCGACGGTCATCAGCGTTATGGCACCTAGTCCCCACCACACTCTTCGTGAGAGTCCGCCTTTGTCTATTTCGTGCTCGTCCTTTTGCTTTTGGTTTTTGAAGCGGAGGTCATAGGTCATTGAAAATACTACACACTGATTATATAAAAGATTTTTCTGTTGCGGAGAGTGTAGCATTTGCGGGAAGATTGTAAGACTTTTCCGAAATTTTTATGGGAACTATCTCCTGAAATTTCAGAGATTAGGTAACTTCTGATTTTGCGACAGAGCTATCGTGGCGGGAACAGCAACTTTATTAACTGTCAGTTTGCTTTCTAATAGATGGTGTTGGAAAAACTCGGGGATGTTTTGAGGAAGGCGACGGACAAAGTAGCGAATGCCGTGTTTCTTGATAAGAATTTAGTTGACGGGATTGTGAAAGATTTACAGAGGGCGTTGATTGAGGCGGATGTGAACGTTAGTTTGGTTATGGAGTTGAGTAAGAGAGTCAGAGTGGCTGCGGTTGATGAAAGGCTGAAGGGTGTTGAGAAGAAAGAACATGTTATCAAGTTATTGCACGATGAACTGATTAAAATTTTGGGGAAGAAAAGAGATTTGGTTTTGGGTAAGAAGAACCGCATAATTTTTGTCGGGCTTTATGGTGCTGGGAAGACGACGACCATCGGGAAGGTTGCGAGTTATTATGCAAAAAGGGGAAGGAGTGTTTGTACCGTCGGGCTTGACGTTCACAGACCGGCGGCGCCCGAGCAGTTGAAGCAAGTGTCGGAAAAAGTAAAGGTTCAGTGTTTTATCCTTGAAGGAGAGAAGGACGCGGTTAAGATTTGGAAGAAGTATGAGGAACAAATAAATAAGTTTGATGTTGTTCTTGTTGACACTGCCGGAAGAGATGCTTTGGATGAAGAATTGATTTCGGAAATTAAAGAACTTAAAAAAGTTGTTAAGCCGACAGAGAGTTTTTTGGTTTTGCAGGCAGATATCGGGCAGGCGGCGAAGAAGCAGGCAAAAGTTTTCAAGGAAAGTGCGGGAGTTAGTGGAGTAATAATCACCCGTATGGATTCTACTGCTAAAGGTGGCGGGGCATTGACTGCGTGCGCGGAGGCAGATGTTGGAGTCGTGTTCATCGGAAATGGAGAGAGACCTTCGGATTTGGAAACTTTTGACCCCGAGTCTTTTCTTTCTCGTTTGTTAGGGATGGGAGATTTGAAGTCTCTGATGGAGAAGATTCATAGTGTGATGGACGAGAAGGAAATTGCACGTCAGCAGAAAAAATTGCAGGAGGGCAAACTGACTTTGAGAGACTTGCAGACGCAACTGGATTCGATGGGACAGTTGGGTTCAATGGATCAGCTTCTTGGGATGGTTCCTGGGCTTGGGAAAGTGAAAGATAAGATAAGGGTCGGGGACTTGTCTTCGCAGGAAGAAAGGGTGAAAAAATGGAAGCATTGTATCAGTTCAATGACCGAGGAGGAGATTGAGAATCCGGAGATTTTGGAGAAGCAGACTTCGCGTATTAAGAGGATTGCCGCCGGGAGTGGCTGTTCAACTACGGATATTCGGACTTTGCTGAAGCAGTGGAAGATGATGCAGGAGATGATTAAGTCGCAGAAGGGAATGATGGATGGAAAGATGGACCAGAAGACGATGATGAAACTGGCAAGGAAGTTTGGGAAGAAGAGGAGGTTTTAGCTAATTTCAAACTTTCGCTTCTCACGAAGCTTCAAGTGCTGAAATTGGTGAAGAGGTTTGGGAAGGGTAAGTGATAAAAAATTTGGTTATAGAAAAAATGAAAGAACAAGTAATTCAAACCGGCGCGGAAGCGGTTTTGATTAGGAAAGGGGACTTGGTTCTGAAGCGGCGTGTTAGAAAGGGCTATCGTTTGCCGGAGCTTGACGGGAAATTGCGGAAACTTCGGACGCGGAGTGAGGCGCGGCTTTTGGATAAGGTGGGGAAGTTGGTTTCTGTTCCGAGGGTTGAGAAAGTTGATGATAAGTTAATGGAGATTGACATGGAATTTATTGATGGAAAGAAATTGTCGGAGAGTTTAGATGAGATGAAGGAGTGGAAAGAAGTTTGTTTTTATCTTGGAAAGGGTATTGGAAAGTTGCACGATGCAGGAATTATTCATGGCGATTTGACGACGAGCAATATGATTTTTCATAGGGGCGAAGTTTATTTTATTGATTTTGGTTTGGGGTTTGGAAACGGGAAGATTGAGGACAAAGCGGTTGATTTGCACTTGATGAAGCGAGCGTCGGAAGCGAGGCATTTTGTTAAATTTGAGGAATATTGGAAGGCGATTTTAAATGGTTATAAGAAAAGCAGACATTTTGGGAAAGTTATGAAACAGCTTGAAAAGGTTGAGGGGAGAGGAAGATATAAGCAGAGTTATTAGTCGGGCTATCAATGTGGGCGTGCTTATAAAACGAAAGAGAGGCGGTGTCGCATTTGCGGGGGCAAGGTCTCAAAATAATTTTTATATGATTATGTCGGGAAATTTCTTGGTAGAAATTTCCGAGAGTTTATGGAGAATTTTAAAACTGGGCAACTCCCGATTTTGCGACAAAACTAGAAGGAGATAATCTTATAAAGTAAAATTATTGTTAATGTTAAAGCTCTGTAGTGTAGTGGTCAAGCATGTGGGCTTTTGGAGCCCGAGACCCAGGTTCGAATCCTGGCAGGGCTATTTTGGTGAGTGGTTGCTGGGGAAGGCACATATCCTCCACAGCTGGAAAATTGCTTCGGATTTTTATAAGAAGGTGGTATAATTTTGAACTATAAGGAGAATTTTTTTGAGGGCTAATCTGACGAACAAGTTAAGATTTTTCTTGGATTGATTATTTTTTCTTAACAATTTTGAAAACTCTTATTTCACAAAGTGCAAGAGGGTAAATTTTTTTCAGTTTGAGAGAGAGTTGTTTTTGGAGTTTGTTCGTCATGATTTCGGAGAAGAGTTCTTCCGCTTTTCTTGTTTTTACGTAAGATAAGATGAATTTCCTTGCTTCTTCTCTCAGCGCTTTTAATACGGAACGGGATACGCGGCGACGGGTTATCAGCAGAGTTTTTATTATGGTTGTATGGTCGTGGCATTCCGCTTCAAAAGAATCTTCTGCGTAGTCTGTGCCCTTTCTCATAACGCGTCTGATATAAGAGTTTGCAAGCTCCGCGCTTTCCGGAACGCCCGTTAGTTCTCCTTTGTCATTCTTTATTCTAAACTTTATCTCGAGAGATTTTCCTCTTAGGATTTTTGTTAAGTCCAGCTTTATTGTTTTGCCCTCGAGTTCTTCTTCGTTTGTTGAGTAGAGCTGGATTTTTGTGGAAGTTAGCGGGGCGGAAACTTCAAAGAATCTTTTTTTCCCGGTTTTTCTTTTGTTTTTGACTTTTTGTTTCATTACTTTTTGCGGTTTTTGTTTCTTTTGTTTTTTAGCCATCTTACTTTGTTACTTTTTCTCCTATTTCAATTCTTCCTGCGCGAATTGCTTTTTTAATTTGATGCTTTTTTCCGCAGACGGCACATTTGTACTCCAAGCCGATTCGTTTTGTGACTTTTGTTTTTCTTTTCCAGTCTTTCGGACCTTTCTTGGAGAATTTGCCTTGGTTTCCGAAACCTCTGTTTAGTCCGCGGGCTTTCACTCTTGACGGAGACCATCGGGAGAGTTTGCGTGTTGCGGAACGGGCTTTTTGTTTTACTGTTCCGACTGCATGTTTTGTGTGCCTCTTGCAGTAAGGGCAGTATCTCTTGGTTTCTTTCGGTAATTTCATATTGTTTTGATCAGGATTCGGCATCGTGAGAATCGCCGTGTCTATCAGACAGAAGCTCGCCTGATGCGGATCGGCACAGGGTCTTTGCTAGTTTATTTGATAAGGGCGGTTTTTAAAAGTTTGGTTTTTTTGAAAATGTCGTATTTGCAGTAGGGATGTAGGACTTGTTGCGCGATAACACAGAGAGTTTTACGGGATCTGTCTTCTGAAATTTCAGAGATTAGACAACTTTTTATTTTTCAATAGAGGGCGGGACCGAGGTAACAAAAATTGTTAATGTAAAAAAATAATTTTGTTTTTTTAAATGGCTTGAAACTTGAGAATCTTCGTTTTTTCTAAAAGGGTCTTTGAGGGAGGCTGTGTCAAGTTTGAGGGACTTCTCAAAAAATGCCAGATAAAAAAACAAAGACGATTGATGCATTTTAGCCCAAATAATAGCCAAATTATTGTAAAATAACGATGATAATTAATAAAATAATCGCCAGACATCACCAGCAATTTAAAATTATTGTTTATAGGGTTATTAATGATTATAACTGCAAGAAATAAAAAAGTTAGTGCCGAACTGTACTAATCACCAAAACAAAAAACCCCGAATTTCTGGCAATCCCTTTTGGGGGAAATGTTTATAAGAGCAAATTTATAGGAAAGGTCATGGTCGAAAAGAAGACAGAAGAGAAGGTGGTTGAGGAAAAGTTTGAAGAAAAGACCGAGAAGAAAGTGGCGGGCAAGCCTAGCTGGGTTAAGATGTCGGGAAAAGAACTGGAGAGGGTTGTTGTTGAGCTGGCTAAGGAAGGAAAGAGCCCCGCTCAAATTGGTCTTATTTTGAGAGATAAATACGGAGTGCCCAAGGCAAAACTGCTTGGGAAGGGAATTAGAGAGATTTTAGACGATAGGGGTATTAATTACAAAGGCGAGATGGATGTTGTTAATGCGAGGATTAAGAAGCTAAAAGCTCATTCAGAGAAGAATAAGCATGATTATCCCTCTTCGAGGGCATTGACAAAGAGACTTTGGGTTTTAAGGGCATTGAAGGAAAGAGAGATTTAAGCTAATCTTGGAGAAATAACAAATTTTTCGGAAAGAGTTAAATAGTTCGGGGATAAAAGTAGTTTGTTTAGAGATGTTAAGGGAAAAAATAAAAGAGGCGATTGAGAAAATTGATTCTTTGAGCCGTGAGAAGAGGATTAGGATTGTTAGTCATTTTGATACGGACGGCGTAACTGCGGCGGCGATTTTTTCGCGAGCCTTGGCGAGGTGGGAAAAAAAGTTTACGCTGGATATTGTAAAAACCTTGGATGAGGAAACTGTTAAGAATTTGCCGGAGGAAGAGGTTTTGATTTTTCTGGATTTGGCTTCAAATAGCATGAGCTATCTGAGAGAGAAAAAGACGGAAGTTTTTGTTTTTGACCATCACGAAATTGTTCAGGAGATTCCAGAAAATGTTTTTATGGTGAATCCTGTTTTGGAAAAAGAGGAGCCGGTTTGCTCTGCGGCGATTTGTTATTTGTTTGCGAAGACTTTAAGCAATGCGAACACGGATTTGGCGAATCTTGCCGTGGTCGGGACTGTCGGGGATATGCATGAGAAAAATATCGGGAAGGTTTTTTCGGAGATACTTGATGATTCGGAGACGATTGTTAAGAAGGGGTTGATGATTTATCCTTCGACAAGACCTTTGGACAGAGCCTTGGAGTATTCTTCTAATCCTTACATTCCAGGAGTGAGCGGTTCGAGGGAAGGTGTGATTGCTTTATTGAGGGATGCGGGGCTGGCGAGTGAGAATTGGCAGTATAAGGCTCTTTATGAGTTAAACGAAGAAGAGATGAGGAATCTAATTACGGCGATTGCACTGAAGAGTGCGAAGGCGGGAGAGATGAATACTGAGGGAATGGTCGGGAATTTGTTTTTGGTGAAATTTTTTAACAAGCTGGAGGACGCGCGTGAATTAAGTGCGTTATTGAACGCCTGTTCCCGGATGGGGAATTCTTCCGCAGGGCTTGGTTTTTGTTTGGGGAGCAAAAAAGCCAAGGAAGATGCGGAGAAAATTTATATTGGATACAAGCAGAGTCTGTCGCGGGCTTTGAAGTACATTTCTGAAAATGACGGAGGGAAGATTGAAGGGAAGGGCTACATGATAATTAATGCGCGAGATCAGATAAAGGACACGATAATCGGGACTGTTGCCTCGATTCTTTCCCACTCTCCGTTGTATCCAGAGGGTCTGATGATTGTGGCGTTGGCCTATGACAAGGAGAGGATTAAAGTTTCTGCCCGACTGGCTGGTAGGAAGGGTAGAAATGTTAGAGAGGTTTTACATCAGGCGGTTGTTTCTTTGGGAGGCGAGGTCGGAGGTCATCCAAATGCTGCCGGGTGCCTGATTCCGAGGGAGAAAGAAGGAGACTTTATTTCTGAGTTACGGAAAGTTTTGGATGTTGAAGTTACCAAGGTTTAGAAAGTTTTACGCACAGTTAATTGCCCTGATAATTATGAAACGGAAATCTAAATCTTGGTATGCTCCGTTGGTCGGGTTTGTAACAGGTGAGGGTTTGTTAAGAGATGTTGGTAGATGAGATTATTCCAGTTTGTTTTCTATCGCCGTTGGATAATTGCTATTCCATTGAATACAAGAGGTAATACTCTTTTCTAGTGTAGTAAAGTTTAAGAAAAGGGTTATTTTTGTTTTCCTATGGATGAGAAGGGGAAGTTTGTTAGGGTTGTTTGTGTGCGGTGTGGTTGGGGGCAGGTGGTTTATGGAAAAGCGTCCACGAGAGTTAAGTGTTTGAGGTGCAACCGCCTTTTGGCTAGGAATAGCGGCGGGAAAATCAGGATTAAGACGGTCGTTAAGAAAGTTTTGATGTGAAAGTTTAAATAGGAAGTTTTTTTGCTTGTTCTATGGAGTTGAAAGAAGATGACATCGTGTTTTGTACGGTTAAGAAAGTAGAAAGGATGAACGTTTTTGTAGAGATAGTGGGCAACAGGAGGGAGGGAACTGTCGTGATGTCGGAGATTGCGGCGGGGAGGATTAGAAATATCCGGGAATATGTTTCTCCTGGCAGGAAAATCGTTTGTAAAATTCTGAGAATCAGAGAAGGGCATATTGAGTTGTCTTTGAGGAGAGTTACGGTGAGGGAGAGAACGCAAGCGCAAGATGCTTACAAAAAAGAACGGGCACTCGTTAGCGTTTTGAAAACGATTGGCGAGGAGCCGGAGAAAATTCTTGACAAGATAAGAGGGAGTTATTCTCTTGTTGATTTTTTTGAAGAGGTTCGCGAGAATAAAAAGCTGTTTGAGGAGTTCTTGTCTAAGGAGAAGGCGGCGAAAGTTATTGAGATGTTTACTGAGAAAGCAGTTAAGGAGAGGAAGGTTGAGAGAAAATTTAGTCTTGTTAGTTTTTCTGAGAGTGGTGTGAAAGAGTTGAAAGAAATTTTACATTTTGAGGACAAGGAAGTTGATATCCGTTATTTAGGGAGCGGAATTTTTTCTGTTTCTGTTACGGGAAGCGATTTGAAAAAGCAGGACTTGAAGGTTGAGGAAGTTTTGGGAGAGATTGAAAAGAGGGCGAAGAACAAAAAAGCAGTTTTTGAGGTTAAGAGGAAATGATTTTACGGAAGTGTTTGGAGTGCGGAGGGTATGCTTTGGAGGAAAAGTGCGGGTGTGGCGGGAAGACTGAAAGCGGGCATTATAAGTTTGTTAAGATAAGAGATGTTAGAGAGAATTTGCGAAAAAGTAATTAACTTTTTCTGCTTATTCAGTTTGTGCACTTTGAGTGTTGCATTTGGGGTTCGTGCATTTTTGCATATTGAAGACAAATCTCTCATCCTAAGTGTAAATCTTTTTACGGATATGGAATTATTTTTCGGGGCAGGAGCATATGTGTGCTCTTTAGAGATTTGTTTAGTTAGTCTTGTATTTTTTAGAATAATGTTCTCTTTGAAATCTCGGACTTGACGATTTCAATGTCTTTTTCCCATTCGGTTTTTAGGGACTGGTTGTAGATTATTGCGGCGGGGTGGAAAAGGGGAATAAGTTTTATTGGGGTGTTTTGGATAGTTATTTGTGTTGCTTTTCCGTGGAGTTTGGTTATTCCGGGTTGTTTGGGCATTTCTTCAATGTTGCCTTTCGCAAGAAAAAACTTTGTTGCATAGTTTCCCAAAGAGCAGACGACTTTTGGTTTTATTTCTTCAATTTGTTTTAGAAGCCAAGGAGTGTGGGCTTTGAGCTCTTCTGAAGTCGGGTCGCGGTTTTCGGGAGGACGGCATTTTAAGATGTTTGTTATGTAAACGTCGTTTAGGGAGAGACCAGTCTTTTGGAGAAGAGAGTCAAGGTTTTTTCCTGCCGCCCCGACGAAAGGCAAACCCTGAAGGTCTTCGTTTTTTCCGGGAGCTTCTCCTACAAATAAGATATCCGCGTTTTCGTTTCCCTTTCCTACTACTATGTTTGTGCAGTTTTTGCAGATTTCCGTTTGTTTTGCGAGTTCTATCGGGTCCATGATTTCAACGACAAAAATTGCCGACTCCTGAATTTAGATTCTTCGTCATCTCCAAAGATTAAAAGTTTTTCTATAAGCGGAGTATTTTTTATTATAATCTTTTTTATTTGCATCTCGCTTTTTAGAGGAGAGCAGACTATTATTTTAAAGAACGGTGTGCGACCTAACGGCGTATGCTGAAGAGCAACCGAAAATTAGTTCGCAATAAATTTCTCAATAAATACAAACGCTTAAATCAAAGCTGTCGGATTTATTCGTAAAATTTTTAATGTGGAAATCCAAGCGAAGCGGAATTTATGTTATGCGATATATTACGCTATGGGCTCGGCTCAAAGTCGCTCACGCGACAATTAATCTGCTTCGCAGAAATTAAAAACAGAAAAATACTTCTCTTATCGAACCGACGAAAACTCACAAAATTAAAAATTTCGTCTAATAAACGATAAAAGGTTTCACTTCGTTACACCAAAATATTTTTCTTGTTTTTTGTTGAAGAAAGAAGGGTTTCGGGTAATAGAAAATAATAGCATTTATAAATAAAAGACAATCTTTCTTACTAAGATGACATTAAATGAAAACCAAATTAAAGAAATTAAGAATTTATTAAGGTCTAAACTAAACGATAAACTATCAAAATATGTAAGAGAAACAACTTCTATGCCTTTTTTGGTTAAACTTATGCAGGATTCTGAAAAAGTAGCTTCTTATTCTTTCATACATTCATTAGCTACAACTTTGGGAATGTCAGTTTATGAGAAAATTTCTAAGATTGTTGCATTAGCTCATTATGATGAAGTAAAAACTGGTTATGATGTTGAGGGAGAGATTACAAATGAAGAAAACTCTATAATTTCCCAGATTCTTCAAGAAATAAAGAACGGAACAAGAAAAGCAAATAAAGAAAAAGAAATAAATGAGATTTTGAAATGTAAAAATAATGGTGGAAGGAAAATAAAAGTCAGGGCTGATTTATTTTTAAAGAAAGGCAATGATGAATATTATATTGAGATAAAAACGGCAAAACCCAATATAGATGTTTTTGTTAAATCAAAGCAGAAGTTACTGGAATGGGTTGCACTCAGAAAAAAGAATGTAATTACTATTTTGGCTATTCCTTATAGCCCATATCATCCAGAGCCATACAGCAGATTTACAATGCAAGGATTTTTGGATGAAGAAAGAGAGCTTTATGTCGCTGAAAAATTCTGGGAACTTCTTGGTGGAAAAGGAACTTACGAAGAAGTTTTAGAAATGCATCCACAAATTATATAAACCTCTTATTTATGCTTATATAATTGTATATAAAGAGGAAACATGGCAAAAAAAGTTATTTCATTAAGTGTTGAAGAAGAAATTTATAATGAATATAGAAAATTCTGTGAAGAAAAAGGGATAATCCTTTCAAAACAATTTGAAAACTTTATGAAAGAAGAATTAAATAAAAATTATAAAGGATACAAGCATGGATACATATAACTTTAAAGAAAGTGCGTGGAGAAATCCAGAGACGTTAATCAGTTTATCATTTATTTGCTGGAATTGTAATAATCCACTTGCTTCAGATAAAGGTTATAGAACGTCCAAGGACAATTCTAAACAGAAAATTTATCTTTGTCATCATTGTGATGCTCCAAATATTTTTGAGGCAAGTGGAAAAGCTATTATGTCGCCATTACCTGGAAAAGAGATAAAAAGGCTTCCAGAAAACATAAAGAAGGTTTATGATGAAATAAGAAAATGTATGCAATCAAATTCTTTTACTGGTGCTGTTATGTTAATGAGGAAGGTTATAATGAATATTGCAGTTCATGAAGGAGCAGAGAAAAATAAAAGTTTTGCAGAGTATATAGATTATTTATGTAATAATGGAATAGTTCATAAAAAAAGTAAAAATAAAGCTGATTCTGTAAGGGAATTAGGTAATGATGCAAACCATGAAATAGAAAATCGCACACAAGAGGAAGCTCAAAATTGTTTTGAGTTTATTGAATTATTACTAATGGCAAATTATGAATTTGCTGATGCGGAGGGAGAAAATGGCAACAAATCATAAACTAATAATTGGGAATTGTATGGACATGAGTGAAATAAAAGACAGTAGCGTCCATTTAGCTGTAACTTCTCCGCCATATTTCAACGCACCATTTGACTATAAAGGTTTATTCAAAGATTATGAACAATATTTAGGAGTTTTAAGAAAAATGGCAAAAGAATCTTTTAGAGTTCTTGCTGATGGGAGAATTTTTGTTTTAAATATTGATGATATGTTGGTAAATGGCGATAAGTTTCCTATTGTCGCTGATGCTATAAAAATTTTTCAAGAAGCAGGTTTTAGATATAGAGATAGGATTGTTTGGAAAAAACCAGATGGATATTTAAGGATAAGTAGAAGAAGCGGGGTAATCTTACAAAACCCTTATCCAATGTATTTTTATCCTGATAATCTTCTTGAAAGTATTATAATCTTTCAAAAAGGAAAGTTTGATTATAAATCAATCTCTAAAGAAGTAAGAGAAAAATCTAAAGTAGATACAAAAGAAATTCAAGAAAAAAAATGGTATATGACCTTATGGGAAATGAATAATGTCATGCCTAACCAAGTTTTAGAAAAAGATATTGCCGCATTTCCTGAAGAATTGCCATATAGAGCAATAAAATTGTTTTCATATGCCGATGAGACCGTTCTAGACCCCTTTGCTGGTTCTGGAACAACTATGAAAATAGCAAGAAACTTGGGGAGAAATAGTATTGGAGTTGAAATAAAAAAATCTCTAATCCCGATTATAAAAGAAAAAGTCGGTTTTAATGGACAGAAAAGATTAGATAAAAATGAAGATACTTTTGAATTAGTAGAGAGGGCTAAAGGATGGATAAAGTAGGAAGTATAACAGCAAGAATAACAGGAATAGAATACACTCCATTTTTATGTAGAAAATTACAAAGTTTCAGATTAGACGAATTACAAAAAGCAATTTCAAAGCAGGCAACATTTATTTTAAAGGCGAATGAGAAAAAAGAAATTGCTTTAAGTTGGTGGGTTTCTGCAAAAAGAACAAGGTCATATCCTTATGCAAGAGTTTATGATTCTCTTGCACTTACAGGAAAAAAAGTAACTATAATCCCTATCTTTAAAGATGAAGGAGTAGAAGGAGATAGAGATTTTTTACAATGGGACACAATTTCGTTAATGAGTCTACTTGATGTTTATGTCATAGTAGCATATTATAGCGACGCAATTCAAAGCTCAAGATATGAAAAGAAAATAACAAAACAAAGATTTGATACAAAATATCTTAATGAACAAATAAGCAAACTTCTTTCTTATCAATCAAGTGCATTACATTGGAATGTTGCACAAATTGACAACATTTGGAAAATTGGAAAGAAAGCATTAGACTCTTATGAAAAAATCTCTAAGAAATTGGGTGTAGAGATGCACTCTAAAAAATCAGCAGAAAAAAGAATAGAAGAATTGAAAAAAGGCAAAGATGTTTTTATGGCTCTTTCAAGAAGTTTAGCAGAATTAGCCCAGAAAAGAGAAAGTGTAACAATTCAGCCAAAAGAACATTTAGACGGAATAAAGGGAACAATCACAATAACAAATTATCTCGGTGGAAATTATTATTTTACATCTGATGAAGTAGAATTACATAACAATGATATTTGGCTTATTGATGCAAAGCATACAAAAACAGATAATTTGCCGTCTTTAGGAGATATTAAAGACGGACTTTTGAAAATGATGCTTTTTACAAACCTTAAGGAAGTTAAAATTGATGGTAAAAATCTTAATCCTATGCCAATTCTTAAACTTACAACGGGAGATAATTTTTCTATTGAAAAATTGAATAATGGACAAAAGAAACTCTTAGAAGTTTTAAAGAAAGAAGCGAGGATAAACGAATTTAGGATTTTGATAAATAAAGAATTTGTGGCTTAATTCTCAACAGATTCTTCAACGGCAGTTTTAAGAACAGTATCTAAATCAAATAACAATCCTGCCCCAACTCTCTTTGAAGCATTAATTATTTCTTCCTCTGTTAGTCTTCTGCCAAACAAACTTACAGATTCTTGTTGCAAATCCTCAACAACCATTGTAAAAATTGGTCTTTCATCAAATGTTTGCTCATTCATTTTTTATTAAAGTCTTTTATATATTTAAAGATAACTGAACGTGCTTTGTCGTATCAGATTCTCTTAAATGCGAGAAAGATAACGCCCAGTTTAAATCTTTTCCCAACTGATTTTTCCATGACTCTTGTTTTTTTACTAAATTTTCATCATAATATTCTTTTAATTCATTTAGATTGACTTTTATTTTTTTTTTCTTCATCAAGATATTTCTTAATTTTTGCGTACTGGATTAGATAACTAATATTGGAAGCAGTTACTGGTCTATCTAAATAATCACTCGCCCATTGAGATGCCTGACCTACGGATAAAAGTTCTTGGCTCATTTTCCCCCTCTTTTTGTTTTTTCTTCCATGAATACTTCTATACTTCTTGACAAGGCAACAGCATTTTTCTTGCAAAATTCTCTATATTTTTCGTAAGTTTTTTCATCAAGACTTAGAGTTACATTTTTTTGAACCATTTTATTTTCCTCATTTGAATACAAATGTAAATAAATGAACATTCTATATAAATCTTTTAGCCCATTATTTAGTGACGACCGAAACCCCCTCAAAAAATCTTCTTTTTTTAAGAAAAAACAAGCAAAAAATTCTCGCCGACCCCCTAAAACCCCAAAGATACTTTCGAGCCCACCTAAGTGGATACGCAAAATATTTCATATTTTTGGGACGCTATGCTCTTTCGCTTCGCTCGCCCTCGCCCAACAGGCATTAACAGGAATTTTACTCGGCTCGTAAAATTCTCAAATCCAATTTCAGCTCTGAAAATTTCTCCAGCTCTATCGGATTTTTCAGCTCGTTCCAGAGGAAAAATTCTCACGAGGTAGAAATTTACGAGGAGATCGGACTTCTGTTAATGCCGATGCTATCAATCGTGAACAAAGGGAACCAAATTTATGTGTAAAAAGAATATGGCTCCTGTTTGTGGGAGATACATGTTTCAAAGAACGGGAATATTTAAAATCTTATTTTATTAAGTGGGTGAATGGATGTGGAAAGAACATTGGTTTTGATAAAGCCCGACGGGGTTTTTCGGAGTTTGATTGGCGAGATTATTTCCCGCATTGAGAGGACCGGACTGAAAGTTGTTGGCTTGAAGATGATTAGTGCGGGCGATGACATTTTGGAGATGCATTATAGACTTGAGGAAGAGTGGGCTTGTGAATTAATGGAGAAGTCAAGGAGTGCGGCAGAGAGAGAGGGCCGGGAATTTCCGTTTAAAGACCATATGGAGTTCGGTGCTTCTATTCAAGAACGGTTGAAGAATTTTTTGAAGGAGGGTCCGGTTGTAGCGATTGTTTTTTCCGGAGAACATGCGGTTGAGATTGTGAGGAAGGTCGTTGGGCATACCGAACCGAGGCAGGCAATTCCTGGAACTATCCGCGGGGATTTTGTTATTGATTCTTACAAAATCGCAGACGGAGAGGGCAGGGCTGTTAGGAATTTGATTCATGCTTCGAGTGATACCAAGGAAGCCGAGAGAGAGATTGCTCTTTGGTTTGGCGTTAAAGAAGTTTTTTAAGATGGGCAAAAAGGGAAAACACGGGAAGGCATCTCAGAGCAGACTTTTGGCGAGAGAAATCGCGAGAATTGCAGAGATTACGAGATATGAAGGTTCGGACCTTAAGGCTCATCGCTATTTGAGAGGTGCAGGTAATTATGGGCGTGGAGATTTGTTAAGAGATTTGGGAGATGTCTGTCTTCATTTGATGAGTTTGATGCACGATTACGAGTCTGGTGTTAGAGAGAAAAATGGAGTCATAGTTCAGAGAGAAGAGCAAGTTTGTTTTCTTCAGCGAGCAGTTGATGAGGGTCAGGGAGATCTTTTGGAGCATTTGTTGAGCATTTCAAGGGAGAGAGATATGCTTCGTGAAGAACTTGAGAGGGCTAAACAATAATTCTAAAAAGGTGCTTTTTGTTTTAGTTTAAGCCCCCATAGTTTAGTGGATAGAACGCGACCTTGCGGATTACACTTTCCGAGTTTAAAATGTTCGGAGATAGGGAGTGATTTATCAAATCGGAAGCGAAAAGGTTGAGACCGGAGTTCAATTCTTCGTGGGGGCATAAAATAGAAAGGATAGTTCTCTTTTATTACAGAGATAAAATGTCTTGACTTTATAAGGATAGGTACTTTGAAGAATAGTCTTTATCGCACTCAGCTCCACTTTGGTTTCTCACCTTTCAAGTAACCAAAGGCAATATAATTGTTGCACCAGGAGCATCAACAATCTTCTTAATATAACTCCTGCAATAAAAATGGATATCACTATAAGCACTACGAGATAGCATGGCTATTTAACAGGAATCCCATCCCGGCTACATAGTTTTATCTTAAACCAATATCCTTTAGAATTATCTTTCATGTATTCTATGTAATTCTTGAATGTGTATTTTTTTCTTTTTCTTATTTTTCTTTCCAGAATGATTCCGAATTAAATAACCTACAAAAGCAAACGACAATCCATTTACTAACAAGGTAATAATCACTATTCCTGCTGAATCTTTTTCAGGGCTAATTTTAGATATTCTGTAGCTTTTTGCTATAAGGGATTTGTGTCTCTGTAAGTAAATGTTTCCGCAAATTATATTAACTATTAACAAGTTTAATAAAATAATTGGGGCGGGAAAAGTGAAAGGCATTTGGAAGATTTGTGATGAGTGCTCGAG
>Ga0210057_1002414_pt1 | contig 26749 bp, 27 predicted proteins | sample CryGeyCG2114_010_2_FD_183968 | JGI IMG/M metagenome (GOLD analysis project Ga0210057, IMG submission 183968) | Groundwater microbial communities from aquifer - Crystal Geyser CG10_big_fil_rev_8/21/14_0.10 (SPAdes) (version 2) | ecosystem: Environmental > Aquatic > Deep subsurface > Groundwater ...
TTAGGGATGGTGGGGCGAAAGGGTGAAATTGGGGTTAGGCAATAAGAAATTGAAAAATTCCGAAGAGTTTTTGCACGAAAATTAATCAGATTATAAAAATAGTATGTGCAAAAATTGAATTTAACATAATGGACATTAACCTTTTATAGTCTATATGTCCGTCTAAAGCAGGTTTAGTAACCTTTTTATATTATAATCCTCTTTGTGATATATGGAGGAATTACTCAAAAAATTAGAGGAAAATCTTCGGCTTAGGAATTATTCTAAAGAGACTGTTAAAGGTTATTTATCTCATGTTAAAAATTATCTTAAATATGCGAGAGATAAAGAAATAAGTTCACAAAGTGCAAAAGATTTTTTATTGACAAAAATTTCAAAAAATAATCCCTCTTCTGTTGGACATAATGTTTTTGCAATAAAATATTTTTTTAAGGAAATTTTACATAAAACATTGGACATTCCAAATCCTAAAAGGAATAAAAAAATTCCAGAGATATTAACAATTGATGAAATAAGAAGAATGATTGATTCTACTTCAAATATTAAACACAAGATAATAATCAAATTGCTTTATGGTTGTGGATTAAGAGTTAATGAGCTAATTAATTTAAAAGAAGAAGACCTTAATTTTAATGAGGGGCTTATTAAAATAAACTTGGGAAAAGGAAAAAAAGATAGGTTTGTTAATGTCCCAAATTCTATCAAAGAAGAGTTAAATAGCTATTGCAATTTAAATAATTCAGAATTTTTATTCCCATCTAACCGCAATGCCAAAACAACTAAAAAAACTATTCAGAAAATTGTTTCTAACTCTGCTAAAAAAGCAGATATTAAAAAAAGAGTTTATCCCCACTTATTAAGGCATTCTTTTGCAACTCACTTGCTTGAACAAGGCACTGATTTAAGAATTATACAGAAATTACTAGGACATTCAGACATAAAAACAACTCAGATTTACACTCAGATTTCACAGGCATCAATCAAAAAAATTAAAAGCCCTCTTGACAACCTAAAACAACTCTAAAAACTAAAATGCCACAAGAATACATATCAACAGAAAATATAAAACAATCAGTTGAAAAACCAGTAAAGCAAAAGCCCAGCATTGCAGAACTTACAACAATCGAAATCCCGGGAAAACCTATTTCTGCCTCCCAATTAGAAAGTCCAGAAAGGCCTAAACAAAAAAGAAGATTGAAGCCAAAATCTAACGATTCAGAAGTAAAAGACATAACACCCAAAGAATACTCTCTAATAATAACAGAGAAGCCACAAGCAGCAAACAAAATTGCAACAGCCCTTGCTGATTCTTCTCCAAGACAAATCAAAGAAGGAAAAGTTTCATATTACGAACTCTCTCACAAAGGTCAAAAAATAGTCGTTGCAAATGCTGTAGGGCACTTATTCAATCTAAACTACAAGGCAGGACAAAAAGGATATCCCATCTTCGAACTTGAATGGACTCCAAGCTATGAAAAGAAATCCGGAGCTTTCACAAAACCATACTTCAACGTCCTAAAAAGACTAGCGAAACGAGCAGAAAGTTTCACAATAGCAACAGACTATGACATTGAAGGAGAAGTTATCGGTTGGAACGTCATGAGATTTATCTGTAATCAATCAACAGCAAAAAGAATGAAATATTCTACATTAACAAAACCGGAGCTAATCAAATCCTACAACTCCCTAATGCCCGAGCTTGATTGGGGACAAGCTTATGCTGGAGAAACTCGCCATATACTAGACTGGCTTTACGGAATTAATTTATCAAGAGCCCTAATGGCAGCAATTAAAACATCTGGCTCTTTCAAGATTCTATCAATAGGGCGTGTTCAAGGTCCTGCCCTAAAAATAATAGTGGATAGAGAAAAAGAAATCTCTGCGTTCAAGCCAGAACCCTATTGGCAAGTTTTTGCCAATGTCGAAGAAGCTAAAGGAATAAAATACAAACATCCGAAAGATATTTTCAAAAAAGGGGAACTTGACTCATTTAAAGATATAAAATCCGGAATCGCGGAAACAACAGAAAAACAAGAATCTATTTCTCCTCCAACACCTTTTGATTTAACATCTCTCCAAAGGGACGCATATCGTTGGTACAAGATATCTCCATCAAACACATTAAGAATTGCTCAAAAATTATATCTAAATGGATTAATCTCCTATCCGCGTACTTCTTCCCAAAAAATACCTAAGGAAATTGAACCTAAAAAAATACTCAAAGCCCTAAGCAAACGTTTTCCCAAAGAAACTTCCTTAGCTACACGTCCTAAGCCAATTGAAGGAAAAAAATCAGACCCTGCACACCCTTCAATTTTCCCAACTGGAGAGCCCTCAGACTTACAAGATCAAGAAAAGAAACTCTATGAATTAATTGTGAAACGTTTCATATCTTGTTTCTCTCCTGACTTAATCACATCAAATAAAAGAACAAAAATCCTGTCTGATTGCAAAGAAAAACATATATTCACCGCTTCGGGACTAAAAATAATTGACAAAGGCTGGACGCAAGTATATCCTGCAAAAATCGAGGAATCCAAAATCCCAGACCTATCAGGCCCAGTCACAATAACTAAAATTGACTTCGAAGAAAAAGAAACAACCCCTCCAAATAGATACTCGCCCTCAGGATTAATAACTCTTCTTGAAAAAAAGAATCTCGGAACAAAAGCCACAAGATCTTCAATAGTAGATACTCTTTTCGATCGCGGTTATCTCGATGGAAAATCAATTCAAGCCACCCCATTAGGAATAAAACTAATTGAAACTCTCGAAGAATATTCTTCAATAATCATAGATGAAAACCTTACAAGGAACATAGAAACACAAATGGAAGAAATCCAAGAATCAAAATCTGCTTCTCTCCTTCCAGAAAAAGAACAAAAGATAATAAATGAAGCTAAAACCATCATTGAAGACATATCAAAAGAATTCAAAGCAAAAGAGTCCCAAATAGGAAAATCTCTCCTCTCAGGAATTGAAAATCAACGCGAGCAAGAAAAAGAGCAAAACACAATCATGCCCTGCCCTCAATGTTCAAAAGGCAATTTACAAATAAGATATTCTCCAAAAGTCAGAGGCTATTTCGTTGGCTGTTCCAATTATCCAGAATGCAGAGCAACATACTCCTTACCTCCTGGCGGCCTAGTAAAAAACACCGGAAAGAAAAACCCCGAAGGCCTATCAATCCTTGTCTCCATAAAAAAGGGCAAACGCCCCTGGGAATTTCCCTTCGATCCTTTCTGGAAAGACAAGAATCCAGATTATAAACCAAAAGAATACAAAAACAAATTCGAAAAACAAGAACCTAAAGAAAACTAAGCCCTAACATTGATCATACTTCCAAAACAATCATTTCCAGAAACCGGCTGAACTCTTTTAGTCAAATCCTGATAAGGCCTTACTCTATTCCATTCAGCCCTCATAATAGCCATCCTCTCCGTCTCAGGAATTGCAGCAACACTCTCTGCAACGGGATCATCTTGTCTAACAGAAGGCCTCAAGTTAATTGACACATTATAAAGCCCGCAACGCATTGGCCGCCCAAAAGTCTCATATCTCATAACGCCAATAGAAGAAACCATAGAACACATTTTACTTCCCCCGTCTATTCCAAGCTCTCAAACTCGGTCTTACTTTCAAATCCTGACTCTTTCCTCTCTTACTCTTCAAACCACGAGCCTTCTTTCCAGCACTTGTCAATCCTCTCTCGGCTCTCTTATTATTTTTCCCATTTCCAATCCATTTCAATGTTCTATCAGACTTAATTTCATTTCTCTCAGAATCAATTAAAATTACTTCAAAATAATAATGCTTTCCATCTTTTCCAATCCAATAACTATTCAATACTTCAAGATTTTTATATTTCCTAGCAGCTCTAATCTCTGCAATCTGCCTATAATTCATCTTCAACGTTTTTCTATTAGTCTGCTTTCTTGTCTTTCTTCCCTTAACACCAACTCTAACTCTCTTTCTTCCTCCTCTCTTAACTCTAACTCTCACAACAACAATTCCTTTCTTCGCCTTATATCCAACACTTCTCGCCCTATCTAATCTCAAAGGTCTATCAACTTTCTCAATAGCTTGCCCAGCTCTCCATTTAATCATCTTACTGTGCAATAGCTCTCTGTCGGTCTTCTTCCACGCTTCTCTTAAATAATGACTTAATCCTTTTACCATATCAACTGTTAAGAAAATTGGTTTTTAAACCTTTTTAACCAATCTAAGTCCGCAATAGATTAGCTTAATAACTTTAGAATTAGGACACACATTTAAATATAAGATATTATTATATAATATATGTCTGTAAAAATAACAATATCGAAAGAAAAACTAATTGAACTTTATATTAAAAATAATCTCTCTACACATCAAATTAGTAAAATTATAGTATGCAATCCATCCGTAATTCAAAGAAGGTTAAAAGAATTTGGAATAACGCTACGCCAACCAAAAAGGAAAATAAAAATTCAAAAGGAGAAATTAGTAGAATTATATATGAATAGAGGATTTTCCACTCAAAAGATATCAAAAATAATAGGAATTAGCTCTTGCTCAGTTTATTACAAACTTAAGGAATTAGGTATTGAGACAAGAAAAAAGAGAATTTTTAAGATAAGTAAAAATAAACTTGAAAATTTATACTTAAAGAAAAAACTCTCTTGTTCACAGATTGCAAAAGTAGAAGGATTTAGTGGGGCTGTAGTTTTTAATAGACTAAAAAAATATTCTATAAAAACAAGAAAATATCTAGAAGCCAATATAAAGTATCCAAAGAAAAGTTTCGATGGCAATGACGAATTAAAAGCCTATATGATAGGTTTTAGACTAGGGGATCTTAATGTAAAATCATTAAACAATTACTCAACGATTATAATTAAATCAAGCACAACAAAAGAAGATCAGCTAAATTTAATAAAGGAAGTTTATGGAAATTATGGGCGTTTTTGGATGAGAAAATACGGAAACACCTACAGCACAATGGTTTTTCTAGATAAATCATTTCATTTTTTAACAAAAAAAGAGGACAATATTGAAGAATGGATTAAAAAGGAAGATCATTTATTCTTTGCGTTTCTCGCAGGTTATACAGATGCAGAAGGAAATATTTGTATCTCACAAAAAAGAGCAAAATTTAGAATACGCTCATATGATAAGAAAATATTATTTCAAATATATGGAAAGCTCAATTCTTTAGGAATAAATACCAAATTCGGATTGGCCTCAAAAGAAGGAACTTATTCAGGAGTAAAGCACAATAAGGATTGTTGGGGAGTTTTTGTTTATTCTAAACAAGACTTGTTAAAACTATTAAATCTTATTGAACCTTATATGGAACACGCAAAGAGACTCAAAGACCTCGCTCTCGCAAAACAAAACATTTTGGAAAGAGTTAAAAAGTATGATGAAGTTTTATAAAAATGGCAAATAAAAATACCTTTTACGTAACGACGCCAATATATTACCCCTCGGGAAAGCCACATATCGGATCAGCTTATACAACTATAGCTGCAGATATCTTGACTAGATGGAACAAATTACAAGGAAAAGAAGTTTTCTTTCTTACTGGTACTGATGAACATACTAAAAAAGTAGTCAAAGCTGCTGAAAAAGAAGGAAAAACACCTAAAGATTATACGGATGAAATAACAGCAAAATTTCAAAATTCTTGGAAGAAACTTAATATTCAATATAGTAGATTTATAAGAACTTCAGATTCAGACCATAAAAAACTTATAGAACATATTTTAGAAAAAGTGCATAAAAAAAGAGAGATCTATAAAGGAATTTACGAAGGATTATATTGCTATGACTGTGAAACTTATTACACTGAAAAAGATTGCCCAGATAAAGTATGCCCAATCCACAAAAAATCTTTAGAAATATTAAAAGAAGATACTTATTTCTTTAAATTATCAAAATATCAAAAACAATTACTTAATCTGTATAAGAAAAATCCAGATTTTATTTCGCCAGCTTTTAGAAAAAATGAAATTGTTAATAGGGTAAAAGAAGGCCTTAAAGATTTATCTATATCTAGAAAAAATGAAGGGTGGGGAATACCATTACCTTTTGATAAAAATCAAATTAGCTACGTCTGGTACGACGCTTTGTCCAACTATCTGTCTGGAATAGGAATTGAAGAAGATCCAAAACTATTCAAAAAATTCTGGCCTGCAAATGTTCAGTTACTGGGGAAAGACATTTTATGGTTTCATGCAGTTATCTGGCCAGCAATTTTGCTTGCTTTAGGCATAGAACAGCCAAAAAAGATTTTTGCTCACGGCTGGTGGCTTGCTGACAAAGATACAAAAATAGGAAAATCTGCAGGAAATGCAATGGATCTAAATTATCTAGTTGATAAATATGGAACAGATTCTATAAGGTACTTTTTATTTAGATCTGCACCATTCGGAGAAGATGCAGAATTTTCAGAGACTGCCCTCATAGACAGACACAATAATGAACTAGCAGATAAACTTGGCAATTTAGTCTCTCGGGTCTCCACACTAACGGAAAAATATGGATTAGAAGAAACAATCTCTGCACTCCCTTCCTTAGAAGTCGTAGAATCTGTCTCCAAGTATCTTGATAATTTAGAATTTGATAAGGCATTAAATGAAATCTTTGCCTTCATTGATCAATGCAATACCTACATCCAGCAAGAAAAACCCTGGGAAACAAAGTCTCAAACTGTCCTCTACGAACTCTCAAATGCAATTAAGGACATAGCTATTCTCCTCAGCCCATTTCTGCCTGAAACATCTGAAAAAATTTCCAAAGTTTTCAACTTCTCTCTCACTCTCAAAGCTCTCCAAGAACCTCTCAAAATAACAAAAATTAAAAAATCTCCAATATTATTCGAAAAGATAAAGAGATGAAGAAAACACAAATTCTGGGAATTGCAAATAGTGGTGAATTCAGCTACTTAATTGTCAAAAAAAGAAAAGACTTCTTAGAATTTATTAATGAATTATTTACTGTTGCAGAAGAAAGATTTGAAATTCCAATATATCAAGACATAGAACAAACAAAAAAGAGAAACATAATGAAATCTCTTGATAGTTATGAATCGTATCTCGGAGATAAAATAAATGTATCAATCTTCTACGGGAAAAATAAAGTCTTTATTGCTTATTCATCCTCATTAGCAAATAGAAAAAAGATAATGAGAAAATTAGAAGAATTAGGTAGTTTTATAAAGCCTGTTTCAACAAAAAAATAAAATGAATAACAATCAACTTACACCAGTTAGTAGATTAGTACATAGTCAGGACGGGAGAGATTCAAAACCAAAATATATCACTCCCGAAGCATTCTTAGATGCAATAAGAAGATTGCCATCAGCAAGTATAATCGAAGGAAATATACAAAACTATAACGAGCAAAGCCCAAAAGCCCATACAACAGTTAGATTTAATGGACTAACTTCTGGAGGATCTTTAATTTATAACTACCGTACAAGCAGTTCAGGAATACAAGAAACAATTCAATTATCTGGTACAGAAGAACAAAGAAGAGATATAGCAATAGTTCTATGCGCGCAAAATATAGAATTAATAGACTCCGAAAATCCAAGATAAAATGACAGAACCTAAAAACCCTGATAAATACCCAATCGATGATTTCGCAAAACTAGACCTCCGAGTTGGACTCATAAAAAAAGCAGAGAAACATCCAAACGCAGACAAACTTCTAGTTTTAACAGTAGATTTCAATAACTCAATCCCAAATCCAGAAAGAACAATTGTTGCAGGTCTTGCTCCTTATTACAAACCTAAAGAATTAGAAAACAAAAAAGCAATCTTCATTATTAATCTACAACCAGCAACACTAAGAGGAATAGAAAGTAATGGAATGATTTTAGCAGCATCAACGGAAGACAAATCAAAAGTAATTTTCCTCACACCAGAAAAAGATTTACCTGTCGGAAGTAAAGTTTACTAAAATTAATTTCTTCTCCCCGAAACAGAAACAATATTAACAAATATCGATGCTAATAGTCCCATTAAAGATAAACTCATCTGAAAAACACTAAAACATTGCGTATTGATAATACTTAAGGCAAGATAAGCCAGAATTAAAAAGTTGAGGAAGTTTCCCATCCATGACAAGAGTTCAAAATTCATCTTAAATCAAAGCCTTAATTATACCATAAACCAACAACAGAGCAGCTATAATCCCCACAGCCCACGCAATATAATAAAACCATATATTAACATCTTCTTTTTTAGCCATAAATAATAAAGCAAAACAAACTTTATTAACTTTTCTTTTTATTGTAATTTCTGAGTTTAATACCTCGCAACTTGCTACGTGTCAGAAATTATAATTAGAGACACCAAAAATTTTTAGGCAATCTCTTTATCTAAATCAAAAGCACGATGTGCCACCACGGCTTAAAAGCCGTGGTTTGGAAAGGCACTCGTGCTTTGGATGCTCAAGGAACTACTACATCCTAAAGGATGTGGTTTTCTGTCAAGTTCCTTGACATAATTATCCCAAACCCTATCATCTTTATTATTCCATAATTTTTTCATAGACTTCTCTGCAAGGATTCTCCATCCTAACTCTTCCTCATCCCGTTCATAGATTAACAAAATATTTCTTATTAGCTACCCAATTTTACAAGCTTAAAATCATCCAAACAAATTATCCCAAAAATTATTATAAGGATCCTTGTAATTCTCTTTTCCAATTATATCTGCAGCTAATTTTCTATATGCTCTTGCAGCTCTACTTCTAGGATGTGTATGCACTAAAGCGTCTTTCAACAATACAGATTGTTTAATAACTTTATCTTCAGGAATAACTCCAAGAATAGGCAATTCGAGCATATCTGCAATATTCTCAACAGGCATCTCTCCTTTTATTCCATTTTTTCTTGTAACAACAATTCCTCTAACAGGGATTCCTAACTGATATGCCAATTTACTTGCTTTCAAAGCATCAGTAACTGCAGGAATTTCCGGATTTGTTACTAAAATTAATTCATCAGCGCTTTCCATAGCTGCAACTGCTTCCTCTCCTAAACCAGCAGCAGAATCATAAATGACATAATCCGCCATCTTTCTCAATTTCTTTCCAACATCTTTTAATTTTTTATGATTTAAATTTCCTAATTCCTTAATACTCAAACTGCTTGGAACAATCTTTGTTCCAGATCCATGCTCATAAATCGCGTCATCAATTTTTGCTTTTCCATTCAAAACATGATTCAAATTAACGGGGACTATCGGAGCCCCCAAGTGCAACCCAATATTTGGAGTAGTTAGATTAGCATCTAGAATTATCACTTCTTTTCCAAGACCGTTAATAGCAGCACCGAGATTTATTGCCGTTGTAGTCTTTCCAACGCCTCCTTTTCCGGAAGCAATCGTTATCAATTTTGTCATCTTATTTATTCAAAATCTTCAATTTAAATTAAAAGTAGAATTGTCTATTTTAAAGAGCTTATAAACCTTTCTAACAATTGCGAATATTCTTTGAGTTTATCGAGATTAACATTAACAATTTCTCCATTATAAGTAACTTTTAAATTAACTCCCTTTCTGAACTCGCTTTCCCTAATTTTGTCAAGTTTTTCGATATCTCTAAAAAATTCATAAAGCCTAAAGGTCTCCCGAATCATCTCATCTTTCTCATATATTTTCTTCAACTGTATAAGTTTCGCTCTTGGCGCGTCGGGAATAGGTTTCCATTTCTTATCTTTCTTCGCCCTCTCAACTAATTTATCCATAGCCATTTCAATCATAATCTTCCATCTCAAAAGAAGATTTATGATAACATCGCACGTCTTAGTATATTTTAGGGAAACATAAAGCAAATGATCCGCACTAATTTTTTCTTTTATTATTCTCTCCATCTAAACGAAGGCTCCTAAGAAGCATAGTTTTATAAAGCAATCTTATTTAAATACCTTTCTAAAAGATTTCTCTAAAATTCCTGTTAGCATTCTCCAGTAGCTTCTTACTGATACTCAAAAACTCTTTAACTTTCTTCAAATCAAGTTCGTATTTCCCAAGTCTATCATCTAAAATCACAGCTTTCCCCTTTCCAGAGAATTCAAGCCCAGATTCCTTATGTTTCTTTCCAGAAAAGATAATTTCCCTCACAATTCTCCCATCATCCTTATTCAATCCATATTTTTTTCCTAATTTAACAAAAAAGACCTCTAAATTCCTCTTACTGTCCTTGCTGAGCTCAATTCTTTTGTAAAAATACTCAAATCTCAAAACAACACTTACTATCTTAACAACATTATCATAAATATTCTCCAAAGCTCTAAGAAGAAGCTTATCATCCTTCACAACAGGATAAACCACATAAATCAAATGGTCTGCGCTCTGCCAATTCTTCTCAGCCCCTACAAGCCCATCAAGGAACTCTTTTAATATGTTTTCCATTTTTTTCTCCATTCCGAAAATGGAAAGCTAACGGAATTCCTGTCTGTTATGTTTTCCATTTTTTTGTTCCTCTCCTAAAAATGGAAGTTAGAAAATTTCTTATTTTCTTTATTTCCATTTTTTTTCTCAAAAAGCAAAGGCTCAGAAAACTAATATACTTATCTATTTCCTAAAAAAATCAAATCATTTAGGCACTATAGCTGCAGTACTATATTTCTCTATCTTAGCCATTCTCTTAACATCTTCCAGCTTAACTTTTCTTATTTTATCTTCATACTTATAATAATCCTCTGCTCCCTGAGAAAGTTCACTAAATAACAAACCCTTCATAACACTAACTCCTTCCTCAGACGTTACTCTTCTCAGCCCAATAAGTTGTTCCTTAGATTCTTCTAAATCATTTTCAGTCATATCCTTAACATTTTCAAATCCTTCCAAGATTAATTTCTTAACTTCCAACAAATTCTCCTTCGTAGTCCCAACATAAATCAAATAATGTGAATAACTCTTTTCAGAATCTAATGTTCCTCTAACAGAATATGCCAAGCCTCTCTTCTCCCTTATTTCCAAAAACAATTTTGAACTCATTCCATTAGTAAGATATGCGTCTAAAACTTCCAAAGCAATCAAATCGGAACTTCCAGGCAAAGGAGCATGAATAGCAAAAATAAAATGTGCCTGATCTATATGTTCTCTCTCTTGAACGCTCTCCTTGTTTATTTTCTTTATATCTATTCTTTCTGGCTTTTTCCCTTCAGCAACAAAATTATCTTCCAAATACTCACAAACTTTTTCAAAATCCGCATTTCCTACAATTGTAACAATATAATTTTCTGGACTATATACTTTCTTATAAAATTCAGCAACAAAATCTCTATCTAATTCAGAAACACTCTTCTTATTTCCAATTATCAACTCTCCAAAAGGTTTATCATACAGATTCTTTTCAATAAGTTCATAAATATGCATCATAGGATTATCATGATACATGTTAATCTCTTCAAGAATGACCTTTTTCTCTTTCTCAAATTTTTCCTTATCAAATCTCGGATTCTTCAACATATCAATAATTATATCCATTCCTGAAAACAAATGTTCACTTGGAAGTTTAAACCAATAACTTGTAACTTCATGAGAAGTAAACGCATTTAACACACCACCTTTCTTTTCAATCTCTCTTGAAATCTCCTCATTTGTTCTGCTCTCAGTTCCAGTAAATAACAAATGCTCAATAACATGCGCGATTCCCTTTATCTTACTCTCTTCAAATGCAGCTCCAAATCTATTGCTAATACTAAAGCTAACAACTGGCAAATCTCTCTTTTCAAATAGAACAGTCATCCCATTTTTTAGTTTCTTCTTAAAAAATTTATCCATCTTCATCCTTCCAATCAAATCAAGAACTTTCCATCCATATAAATAACCTTCTCTTCCCCATTTTCTAATATAGCTGTAACTTTCTTATCTGCAGTCGAAACAATGTCCGTATGAACAACACTCTCGTTATACTGCATCTTCTTCCATTCTCCCTTAGAAACCTTAGAAACATTCCCAGGATAAGAACTTTGATAAGCATTTCCTAAAGCAAGATGTATATTTCCATACCTTCCCCCAACATTTTCGTCAAACAAAGTCGTTGCCATAAACCGATTTATCTTGCTCAATCTTTTGTCAGTTAAAGAAAATTCCCCAATCTTACAACTTCCGGAATCTGTAGCAATCATCTCTTTCAATACTTTCTCTCCTTTCTTAGCACTCGCTTTTACAACCTTTCCCTTCTTAAATTCAAGCTCGACTCCTTCAATCAAATTTCCATATCTATACAATTTCTCTGTAAATCTAATTCTTCCCTCGGTTTCTTCAGATTTAGGAGAAATAAAAACTTCAAAGCTTGGAATATTAGCTCCATCTCCACCAAGCCATTTCCTATTTCCATCTAGGCCCACAATCAAATCAGTCCCCATAGCTTCAACATGCAATTTCCTAACTTTTAAATTATTAAGCCTGTCCTTCACCCTGTTTATCTCCTTAACAATCTCTCCCCACTTCTTAACAGGATTCTTATCATTCAAATAACAAGCATTGATTATCTCTCCCCAATACTCTTTTAAGGTCATTCCAGCCTCCTTAGCCATTGCTTCAGTTCCATACAAAGCAAGAGTCCAAGAAAACTTCTTCCTATTCTCTTTTTCATCTCTCCATTCCTTATATAACCTAAATGACTTACTCCTTTGCATAATTTTTTTGGGATCAACTTTTTCCAATTCATGAGGATTTTCCTCTGCTTCAATAGAAACGCTATGGTCTATCTCATCAATCCTTCCCCTTAAATATTTTCCAGGGAAAAAATTCAACTGGTTATCTCCAGCTAAATTAAAGAAATCTTTAGAGATTCCATCAGGGATATACTGAATAATCGGATTTCCTCCAGCCCTCAAAACAGAATTACTCAAAGCTGAAAGCATTGGCTTAGCACACTCCGGAACTTGTAAAAAAACAACATCTCCTTTCTTTATTCCTTTTCCATCATTCAATCCAAATCTTATTAAAACATCGGCATATTTATCTAATATCTTCTTACTTGGCACATACTCTTTTTCACTTTTCATTTTTTATTCTTAATTCCTTTTTTAAATAAACCTAAAAACTATTCGCTCAACTTAACAATCGCCTCAGCAATTTCCCCACCACTCTCTTCTAAAGCTTTCTTAGCTTCTTCTTCGCTCTTTCCAGTCTTTTCAACAACCATTTTAATATCTTCCTCGCTAAAGCCGGTGCCCTCTCCTTCACTTACATCTCCAGAAACTTGAAAGCTACTCTGTCCTTGCATTGTAATCTTCTGCACACTCGGATTTTCAATGATTATCTTTCCCCCATCCTTTTTCTCTATAATCACCTTTTCCGCATCTATCTCTTCCTGATTAATTCCCAGCTGTTTCATCATTCCAGCCATTTTCTTAGGATTCATCCCACCAAGTCCAGGCAACATTAAAACTCTCCCCCATATCTTGTCTTGATAGAACAAAGATTTCTAATATTTTGTATCATACATCAATCCAGAAAGAGCATTTTATATAGTTTTCTAATGTGTAGAATAAATCTAACTAAACTAAACCGAAAATTCAAAAGAAAAACTTCAAAGCCAAAACGAGAATGATAATCAGAACAATAATAACTACAACACTCTGAGGGGTCATCATAAATCTACTATTATACTCTTCATCATACCTCATCAAACCCCCAAATACTCCGGGCATCTGCATTTGTTGTTGTTTTGCCATGATAGATTAATAAAAAATCCCTATAAAAGCTTTCCTATTTCTCCACACCCACGATCTTTGAACTCAAAACTCTAAATCCTCGCCTCTCCCCAACAGAAGGATCAACAATCACCACATCAGAAAAAACCCCATTATCTTGGACACTCACCTCTTCTAAAAGCAAATAAGCTAGCCCTCTTGGTCCCATAGAAACTCTGTCTAAAAAAGCCCCGCTAAAAGAAACGGGAAATAATCGATTAATTGGGATTCCACTCAAAAAGCCTTCATGCCACTCTTCACGATAAAACCGTTTATCTCCACAGATTGCAGGAAAAAATACATCTCTACTTTCCTCAGAACCATTTTGAATATAATTACAAAGCAGATAATTTCCAGAAGGAACAATCTCTCCTCTTTTTTTAAACATGTCTTACAATGCAAACAACAAGTTAAAAAGATTTATCTTGTTGTATATAACCTATAGAATTCTTTGTTTATGCCAAGATTGCTGGTGCAGAAAAATGCAATCTTGGACACAAGAGATTTTTTGATGAATTAAAATCTCTGTGCAGAGAAATCTTTTATGGATTTCTCTTGCATCCAGAACACAAAGCAACTTTCAGTTCTTTGTGCCAAAAGATTCATAGAATCTTCAGGGTTTCAGACTAACGGAAAAACTTCTTGATATACAACTGGTGGAATTTATGAAGTAAATTCTAACTTGTCCTAAATAATCTTTCTAACCCCGTCAAGAACCACCCACTAACCTCAAGAATCCTTGATTCTTGACGGCTGTCAGAAACTGAAAGTTTCTGAAGAGTAGGTAGCGTGTTTGGTCATCAAGATGTTTTTCGTAGATTTTAACATCTTGAGTGCATCCAAGAACAAAAACTTCTGACAATGTTCTTGGTGTCTCACTAGCTAAAGCAGGGAGTCCTAAAAATCCCATGGATTTTTGGGCACAAAGAACCAAAGGTTGCTTTGTGTTGCGCAAGCAACAAATCTTGATGTATCAAGAATCTTATTCTTCTCATTTCATCATACCTCATCAATCCGCCAAATACTCCAGGCATACTTATCTGATTGTCTTTTACCATAAACAATAATAAAAACGACAATATAAAAAGCTATCGTCATAACATTTATATATTAAAAATAGCAATAAATATAATGAAAACAGCAATAATCATTATTCTTTCCGTAATCTTAATTGCGGGGGGATTGTTTTATTACAACTCCCAGCAAAATCAAAATTTAGATAATGAAATAAATCAAACTCAGGATTCTCAAGAAAATAATCTTCCATTAAATGAAATTTCAGATAATGAAATACCTCTTCCTATGAATCAAAAGGTTTCAATAAAGGGGTTTGCATTCAATCCAAAAACAATCACTATAAAATCAGGAACAACAATTTTCTGGACAAATGAAGATTCAGTAGGGCATACGGTAACTTCTGATTCAGGAAAAGAGTTAGATTCTAAGTTGCTTTCAAAAGAAGAATCTTACGAACATACTTTTAACACTCCGGGAACTTATAATTATCATTGCACCCCACACCCAAGTATGAAAGGAACAATAATAGTAGAATAAAATGAAAAAATACAACTATGGTAAAATCCCTTACATATTTTTGGCAATTCTTTTTATAATGGCTGTTTTTTATGTTCTTGATTTATACACTCATTCATTAAGTGAAAGTTATGCTGTGCCTTCTTATTATTTCAAAAATAAAATAATTTATGGTTTATTATTCATGTCCATTACTTATTTCTTTGTAAGAAAGAACACTCCGCTAATCAAAGCTTTATCAGTTTCTACTGTAACATCAATTCTTCTGCAGATAAATTATTTTTTAGAAGGCTATCCTCTTGACTTTGTTTTTCTTTTCCTGGTTCTGCATTGGGTAATGATATTTATACCTTCGATTATAACATTCAATTTGCTAAAAAAAGAATTATAATCTTTTAAGAGAATCTAAGATTTTATTCTTTTCAATACGATTGGTGTATGTTTGGCCAAAGCGAACAACTATCCAGTTCAAATTTCTCCAGACTGATTGAGGAAATAACTTTTTAAGATCTTCCTCTATCTTATCAGGATTCGTATTCTTAGTCCAACCCAGTCTTTGAGAACAATAAGATAGATGGGTGTCTACACCCACAGCATCGTATCCCTTCTCTGCCAAAAATACATTCGCTGTTTTTCTCCCAACTCCTGGCAATTCTATCAATTTGGAAAAATCGTGAGGCACCTTACCACTATAATCCTTAACGAGTTTCTCAGCAAGAGCCCTAACATACCTTGCCTTATTCAAATAGAAATTAACCCCATTTATCATTTTTCCAATCTCTTCCTCAGGAGCATTTGCCAACTTCTCCACACTATCAAATTCCTCAAATAATTTCTCAGCAATAGGAATCGTTGTTCTATCAAGAGTTCTTGCCGAAAGCAAAGTAGCAATCAAACATTTCCAATCCTTATCCCAACCATCCGCAGCCAATCTCTTATCTGTTCCAAGTCTCTCCAACTCCTTCAATTGCTTCATGGCTCTTTTATTATCAAACTCCATATCTCTCCCAAAACCCTAATATTTTTAAGCCCTTCCCCCCACCTTCTTGTATGTCAAAACCAGAAAACAAAAAACCCCAATTAGACATTCATCAAATAGAGAAAAAATGGCTTGCCTATTGGGAAAAAGAAAAAACGTATGCCTTTGATTCAAAAAGCAAAAAGAAGATCTATTCAATTGATACTCCTCCTCCAACTGTTTCAGGAGACATGCACATTGGACACGCATTCTCATACTCTCAAGAAGATTTCATAGCAAGATACAAGAGAATGTCGGGATTCAATGTTTTCTATCCATTCGGAACAGATGACAACGGCCTTCCAACAGAACGTCTCATTGAACGTCTTAAAGAAGTAAAGAGTAAAGATATGTCAAGAACTGATTTTATTGCACTTTGTATAAAAACTCTAAAGGAAATAACTCCAAATTTTATACAAGATTGGAAAAATCTGGGAATTTCATGCGATTATAATTTGTACTATTCAACGATTGATAAAAACTCTCAAAAAATCTCTCAAAAATCTTTCCTAGATTTATATAAATCTAAATTAATCTACAAAGAAAACTTTCCAACAATCTACTGTCCAGAATGTCAAACTCCCGTTGCCCAAGCAGAATTAGAAGATAAATCACTAAACAGCAAATTCACAACTCTAAAATTCAAATCGTCTGGAAAAATACTTCCAATTGCTACTACACGTCCAGAACTCTTAGGAGCCTGCGTTGCAGTTTTTGTAAATCCAAAAGATAAAAGATATAAAGAATTTGTAGGGAAAAAAGCCATTGTGCCTTTATTCAACCACGAAGTCCCTATACTCGAAGACGAATCTGCAGAAATTGACAAAGGCTCCGGTGTCCTAATGATCTGCTCTTACGGAGATAAATATGATGTAGACGCAATCAATAGACATAAACTCTCTCCAAAAATTGTTATCAATCCAAATGGAACTCTGAATTCTAAGGAATATTCTGGAATGCCCATTAAAATGGCAAGATCAAAAATTTTACAAGATCTTGAAGAAAAGAAATTAATAATTGAACAAAGGTCCATAGAACATACTGTAAACACACACGATAAATGTGGAACAGAGATAGAATTCCTCCCAACACAACAATGGTTCATCAAAGTTCTTGACAAAAAGAAATCTCTGATCCAACAAGGAAAGAAAATCTTTTGGTTCCCTGAATTTATGTTCAAAAGGTATGAAAACTGGATCTCTGGATTGGAATGGGATTGGTCCATCTCTAGAGAAAGGCATTTTGGAATTCCGATTCCAGTATGGATTTGTCCTAATTGTAATGAGATAATCTTAGCTAAAGAATCTGAACTTCCAGTAGACCCATCAGAAACAAAAAAAACATGTTCTAAATGCAAATGTGAAGCAATAGGAGACACAAAAGTTCTCGACACATGGGCAACCTCCTCTCTAACTCCACAAATTGCAGCATCGTTAGTAAAGGACAGTAAAATAAAACTCCCCTACAATCTTCGTCCTCAAGCACATGACATAATTCGTACATGGGCATTCTATACAATCGTAAAATCTCTTTATCAAGAAAAAGAGATTCCATGGAAAAACATCGCAATATCTGGATTTGTAACACTTCAAGGCCAAAAGATGTCAAAATCAAAAGGTAATTCTGTCCATCCAAAATCCGTAATGGAACAATATGGCTCAGACGCCTTAAGATACTGGGCAGCATCTTCAAAACTTGGAGAAGACCTTGATTATAACGAATCAGATCTTATAGCTGGGAAAAAATTCATAAATAAAATTCTAAACGCAAGCAATTTTGTTTTCATGAATCTCAAATATGAAAAAAAGATGCCAAAATTAGTCGAAACAGACCGTATTTTCCTATCTCAATTAAACTCATTAATTGAATCCTGCACTTTAGCATTTGAAGAATATAGCTACTCAAAAGCCAAACTTGAAACTGAAAAATTCTTTTGGCAAGTCTTCTCAGACTATTATTTAGAAATAGTTAAAAATAGAGTTTATCACGGAACAGATGAAGAAAGATCTAGCGCATTCTACACGCTATATCACTCTCTCCTAACAATACTAAAACTCTTTGCTCCGATAACTCCCTTCATAACTGAAGAGATATATCAAACTCACTTTAAAGCCCAAGAGAAAGAAGATTCCCTACACATTTCAGAATGGCCGACCACTATTCAGATTTCAAAAAAGAAAGACGATGAGAAAATATGGGCCAAAATGACTGAAATAATTGGAAAGGTTCGTCAAGCAAAAACAGCTGCAAAACAACCTTTGAACTCTCCAATTTCTCTATCACTAACAAAATCAGAACAATCCCTCCTATCGAATGTTCTTCCAGACTTAAGAGCAGTAACAGTTGCAAAAGAATTAGAAACAAAAAAGTTATCGATCAAATTCCTTTAGTTCACTTATGGATAACTGCATTGTTTAGGTGACTGGTCTTTGGCAGTTATCTATAACTTTATAATCTCCCAACATCCTCAAAATTGATATTCATCAAATTAAACCATGATTAAAGTAAATTGTTACAATTGCCCTATGCACTGCTGTAGAATGAATCCAAATTTAACTCCAGTATTATTACCCTCAGAAGAAAAAAGATTTGAAGGAAGAACTATATCAGTACAAACACCATATAGAGAAATGCATTTAGTTTCTAAAAAACCAGATGGAAATTGTATATTTCTTGATAAAAGAAATAGATGCACAATCTACAATGAAAGACCCTTAGAATGCAAATTGTTCCCATTTCTTCTAGATTTTAGTGATGGAATCGGGACAAGATTAGCTACTGAAAAATGCCCACACATAAATACATTAGTCGCAAACCCTGAATCGATACGTTCATTAGTAAACCAAAACGAATTTCCACAAGACTGGATTCTGGGCTATCAATCCCCCTCAGAAGTTTGAAACCTCAAGATTTGCATTTGCGCAATCTCCCGACTTTAGTCCGTGTGTAAGCAAATCAAATCTTGATGGTGCTCAAGAACCCGAGCACGCCCCGGACTTTAGTCCGAGGGTTCTTGAAACCCCAATCTTTATAATGTTTAATTTTATCATCATTACATGACTGAAATAACACAAGAACAACAAGCAGAACTTGAAGAAATAGTTGAAACTCTCTCTGCTATTAGAGGAAGACATACAGAACTTGTCACTGTCTTGCTTCCAGTAGGACAAAATATCAATCTTGTGGTAAAACAGCTAGATGCTGAAAAATCAACTGCTGCAAACATAAAATCTAAACAAACACGTACCTCCGTCATTTCAGCAATAGAAATGATTATAAGAAAATTAAAAGAATATCAAAAAACCCCTGAAAACGGCCTTGCTCTCTTCGCTGGGAATGTCTCAGACAAAGAAGGCGTCTCAGATATACAAATCTGGGCTTACGAACCTCCAAAACCATTAAACGTCCGTACTTACAGATGTGATCAAGTCTTCGTAACAGAGCCCTTAAAAGAGATGCTGGAAGCTACAGAGGTCTATGGATTGCTCGCCATAGACAGACAAGAAGCAACAATTGGTCTTTTAGAAGGAAAACAAATAAAAGTTTTAAGAAAACTCACTTCAGGAGTTCCAGGAAAAACTCGTGCAGGTGGACAAAGTTCCCAACGTTTTGAAAGAATCACAGAAGGCCTAGCAAAAGAATTCTTTAGACGAGTTGCAGAAGCAATGAAAGAAGAATTATTCAATAACGATAAACTCAAAGGAATTCTCCTTGGAGGCCCCATTCCCACAAAAGAAGAATTTTTAGATGAAGGCCAATTAGTAACAAAGCTAAAAGAAAAAGTAATCTCAATAAAAGATCTTGGTTATGTAGATGAACATGGTCTAGAATTGTTAGTTGAAGCGTCCCAAGAAGACATTGCAGAACAAGAGCTAATTAAAGAAAAGAAAATACTTGAAAAATTTTTCAATACCTTAGGAAAGAATCCTGGAAAAACGGCATATGGAATAGAAAAAGTCTCCCTCGCACTTGAACGTGGAGCAGTAGAGGTCTTGCTTTTAACAAAGAGATTCATTAAAGCAAACCTTGATTTAACGAAACAATTAGAAGATAAGGCAAAATCAATAGGTTCAGAAGTAGTAATAATCAGCAATGACGAAAACCAAGACGCCGAACAATTCCAGAACTTAGCCTCAGGAATCGGAGCTATCTTGAGATTTCAGATAGAATAGATGAAATCTCCCTTATCACTTTGAGATTTCAGATAGAATAATCAAAACAAAGCTTTGTTTAAGCAAGATTAAGCAAACCCTTAAACAAAATCAGAAAAACAATGTGCCACCACACCTTGAAACCTCAAGATTTGGAGAATCTTGATGGTCGTCAAAGATTTGCATCTTTGAGAGGTGTGGTTTGATTGGCACTTGTTTTTTGGATGCAAGTGAAATCTTTTATGGATTCTTCAAGAACAGAGTTCTTGACAGCCCCGAGAACTAATGTTCTCTAGGGTCACTGCACAGAGATTTTCAAAAAAATAGAAAAATCTCTTGTGTTCAAGATACAACTCCACACTTAAGTGTGGAGTTTTCTGTCAAGTATCTTGACATAATCAAATCCTGTCAAGAGAAAAATTATCACTAGCCACAAATTCGTAACTCTCTCTAGATGCTTTTCTCAATTCTCTCTGTTGTCTAGCAACCTCTCCAATTTTAACAACATATTCTTCAATATCATCATTCTCAACCTTAGAATAAAATAATGGAAAAAAGCTTATAAGATTTGCAGCTGCAATTCCATAAAACAAATCAGTTTCAGAACTCTTAGGACTATAGACCATATATCCTATACATCCAAAAAAAGCAAAAACACTGACTAAATAAAGAGCTCTGGAAAATTTCATAACAGCATCATTTCTGTTTACTCGCTCAATCAAATGCCTTCTCCCATCTAAGCTAAACTCTCCGGTATCTCTCAAATCTCTAACAAGTCTGTTCAATTCTCCATTTTCTGCTTTAATTCTCACGAAAATATACCATATATTTAGTTTTTAAACCTTTAACCCCTCTCAGATAGCACTATCCTTCTAAAACTATCATCCCAACATAACAAACCATATAAATCCCTTCCGTTTTCATTCACAATGGAAAAAAAGAGGCAAGAAGAGATAACGTTAGAATCAAAAAACTTTTTTAACGCATATAAAAAAGAGATAGGAGAATCAATCAGATCAGGAAACAACGTTGTTCAAATAGAGTTTTCAAAGCTGGCAGAATTCTCTCCAATCTTATCAGAAACACTGTTAGAGATTCCAGAAGAATCCATATCCATATTAGAAAATGCATTAGAAGAAACAGGTCTTGTAAAAACCCCAAGAATAAGATTCACAGAACTTCCAGAAACAACAGTCACAAAAGTTAGAGATATAAGAGCAAAACATCTTGATCAAATCTTGACAGTTGAAGGACTTGTTCGTCAAGCCTCTGAAGTACGTCCTCAAGTAGCAAATGCTAAATTTGAATGTCCTAACTGCGGAGCAATTCTCTCTGTATTACAAGTTGATAGAAAATTTCACGAGCCATCAAGATGTTCCTGCCAATGGAAGGGTCCATTTAAAATTCTCTCAAAAGAGATGGTAGACGTTCAACGTATAGTTGTAGAAGAATCTCCAGACTCATTAGAAGGTGGACAACAACCAAGAAGAATAAACGTCTTTCTAAAAGAAGACCTAGTAGATCCGATAATAGAAGATAGAACAACTCCGGGAAGTAAAATAAAAATTTACGGAGTCTTAAAAGAAATCCCAGTTCCTCTTCCAACAGGAATCTCAACAAGATTTGATATTGCCTTAGAAGCAAATAATCTAATAGCATTAGAAGAAACATTTGAAGATTTAAACATAAACGAAGAAGAAATGAAACAAATTTTAGAACTCGCAGCAGATCCTAATTTATTCAAACGTCTTAGCAGTTCTATGATCCCAAGCGTCTATGGATTTGAACAAATCAAAAATGCTATTCTTTTACAATTATTTGGTGGCGTAAAAAAGAAAAAGTCTGATGGAGGAAGCACTAGAGGAGATATACACATACTTCTTGTAGGAGACCCTGGAGTAGCTAAATCCGTTATGTTGAAATTTGTTTCAACTGTAGCTCCAAAAGGCCGTTATGTTTCTGGAAAAGCCGCAACAGCTGCAGGTTTAACAGCCGCAGTAGTTAAAGATGAATTTCTACGTGGATGGTCTCTAGAAGCTGGAGCAATGGTCTTGTCAAATAAAGGAACCGTATGTATTGATGAGATTGAAAAAATGGATGAGCATGATAGATCTACAATGCATGAAGCAATGGAACAGCAATGCTATTTACCTGATTTCAAGGTTATGTTATCAAACGGAGAAAACAAGGCGATTGGTAACCTTATTGATAATTTAATGAATAAAAATAAAGATAAGATAATAAAAGGAAAAGACTGCGAAATCCTTCCAGTAAACAATATTGAACTTATCTCTACTGATTTTTCTAATCATTTCCCAATCAAAGCTTCTAAAGTTAGTAAGCACATCGCCCCCGATAAATTCACTAAAATTACTCTTACTAACGGCAGAACGATTACCGTTACCCCCGAGCACCCTTGTTGGATAACTAATAACGGAAACATCTCAACAATTCCTGCATCCAAATTAAAGGATAACATGTATTTCCCAATTCCATCTGAATTAAATATACACACTAAAGACTACAAAAAAGAAAATGATTCTCTTTGTAAAATACTTGGCTATCATATAAGTGATGGTTGCTATGAACTTAATAGGGGAAAGAAAACAGGCATACAGTTTTGGAATAATGATGAAACACTCCTTAAAGATTATAATTATGCAATTGAAAAATATTTTAATATTAAACCGAAAATAGTAAAAAGAAAAAATCAATTTGCCTCAAGAGTTATATCAAAGAAGGTCGCTGAAGAATTTCTCAAATTAGACAAAAATCTTTTAGAAAAAGGAAGCTCTAAAAAAATTCCAGATTCAATAATGATGCTTCCAAATGAGAATATAAGATACCTCCTTAGAGCTCTTTATGATGGAGACGGTTCAGTAATAATGCAAAAAAGAAATGGTGCCAGAATATCTTTCGTTGCCAAGAATAGAAATTTAACCGAACAAATGTCAGACTTATTATTAAGGTTTAGTATCCAATCTTCAATTTTCAGAGATAATCATTCAAAAGTTTGGCGTTTAGATATATCGGGACAGGAAAATCTAAGTCGTTTTCTAATAAATATCAGCTTCCTATCTCAACACAAAAAGCAAAGATTAAAAGAATATCTCGCCAAGAATAAAACATATAGAACAATAAGAGATATAATTCCCAATTGCACAGATAGAATAAGTCAAATATTCAAGCAACTAAAGATATCTATGAATAAAACTATTGGACATAGCATCGATTTGAATGTTGACAAACAAAGAAAACATTTCCAAAAACTAATTATGATAGTAGAAAAACACATTGAAGAAAATCCAAAGTATAAAGAAAGTAAATTCAAAAAGATTAGAGAAGATATAAAAAATATGAAAAAAATCGCATTTGGATATGCTAGATGGATGAAGATAAAATCTGTTGAGATAGTTCCAAATCCCGGGATTAAATATGTATATGACATAACAATTAATCCAACTCATTCATTCATATCAAATGGAATGATATTACACAATTCTGTAACCATATCAAAAGCAAATATCCACGCATCGTTAAGAGCTGAAACAACTGTTCTCGCTGCAGGAAACCCAAAATTAGGGCGCTTCGATCCCTACACACCAATCCCACAACAGATTGACATCTCTCCTGCCTTGCTCTCCAGATTTGATGTAATCTTCATTATAAGAGACCTCCCTAATGAAAAACAAGACGAGGCAATCGCATCTCACGTCTTAGAAGAGCACCAACAAGAAGTAATTAGAGATATCCTGGATCCTAAGATTCTAAGAAAATACATTGCCTATGCTAAACAAAAAATAAAACCTGCTCTTTCCGATGAGGCAGTTGAAGAAATAAAAGAATTCTACATAAAGTTAAGAAATCGTTCTGTCTCATCAGAATCGAGTATAAAACCCATTCCAATTACAGCAAGACAATTAGAAGGAATAATCCGATTAAGTGAGGCACACGCAAAAATGCGCCTCTCAGATGAAGTAACGAGAGAAGATGCAAAAATAGCGATAGAACTTCTAAAAATTTCTCTACAACAAGTTGGTTACGATGAAGAAACTCAATCTTATGACATAGACAAAATGACCACAGGCCTAACATCCTCTAAAAGAGGAAAAATTATCCTAGTTAAAGAGATACTTTCTCAATTGGAGTCTAGATTAGGAAAACTAATTCCAGAAGAAGAATTAAAGAAAACAATAGGAGAAAAACTAACAGAAACAGAGCTTGAAGAAGCCCTTCTTCAACTATCAAAGTCTGGAGAAATATTCAAACCTAAACGTGGCTACCTTCAACGCGTTTAGAAACTAAACAACAACAATATATATAAAACGTCCTAAATAAAAACTAAAATGGAAGACTCACAAACACCCCTCTCAAGTAATGCAGAACAACAAACTTACAAAAGAAATGTTGCATTCAAACTTCGTATAGGACAAATTATTTCAGGACAACCAGTAATCGAAAACGAACGTCTAAAACACATTGATACTCTTGGAAAATCAGTAGTTCGTGTAAACATTGTAGCAAACATCATAGACAAATATATCCAAGATGGGGAAAAGAAATTTGCTTCAATAACACTTGATGACGCTTCGGGACAAATAAAAATAAAAACCTTTGGAGATGAAATTTCACAATTTGAAAAGCTAGAACAGGGGAACACAATTCTCTGCATTGGTCTCTTGCGTTCTTGGAACAATGAAATATACATAACTCCCGAAATAATAAAACCTCTTTCTCCAGAATTTCTTCTAATAAGAAAACTTGAATCCGATCTTTCTGCCCCAAAATCCCTAAACAAAGAACAAACGGCAGAATTAAAAGATAAAATACTTGAAATGGTAAAACAAGCCGAAAAAGAAGAAGGCATTTTCATAGATAAAATAATTATGGACACTCATGAATCTCCAGACTTAATAAATTCTGAAATAAAAAGACTCCTTGAGAACGGCCTCATTTACGAACCTCGTCCAGGAAAACTCCGCTATCTCGGTTAAGTATAATAAACTCACTTCTTCCCAAAACCAAAACCCTTAAACCATCGCTTTAATCCAGATTCCATCTTCTCTTTTCTATTCAAACTAATAGTAGCCCATATCAAAATCACAAGTATAACTGCCAATATTACAAATCTCCATAGTTCTCCAAAGTTTCTCCAATTTATCACTCCACCATAAAAGAAGCTCCAGATGCCAGAGCCCATAAGAGCACTTCCAACCGGTTCTATGCTCAAAATTGTATATCCAACCACAAGAGCAATAATTCCTACAATAATACTTATCACAAATACAATCCAAGAATATTTATCCAAAGCATTTTCATACTCTTTCTGACAAGTAGCATAGTAATCACAATATCCTGTCTCGCTAACCATCTTTCCTTCCAAAGCAACAGGTCTTGGAGAGTCGTATCCTTTCCATTCAGCCCATTCAGTTGCCTCACACTGCACTTTTGTAACCGCAGCTAAACTGCCATCCTCATTAAGCGTCTGTGGCACAATAATTTTTCCACAATAATCTTCATAATCAGGAGTAGAATAAAAAGCCTCTATTCCATACCCTAAAGTCAAAGCAAAAACAACTATTATTCCAATTCCAAGCGCAAGATTTTTTAAATTCATAATATCTATTAATCAATTATCTTTATAAACCTTGTTTTACCTTCAAATTTTGTCAAGAACCACCCACTAAAGTAGGTGGCGTGTTTGGTTCTTGAGCACACTCAAGATTTGTGCTTGCTTCATCAAGATGTTTTTCGTGGATTTTAACATCTTGAATGCATCCAAGAATTCTATTTTAGGGAATTCTTGGTGTCTCGCGAGCTAAAGCAGGGAGTCCTAAAAATCCAATGGATTTTTGGGCACAAAGAACTGAAAGTTGCTTTGTGTTGCGCAAGCAACAAATCTTGATGTATTAAACTATTCTCTTCTTTCTCACTATCTTTCTTGAAGAAGAACTGAAACAGTATGAACATAATTATCATCTATCAAATGAGAAATAGAGTAACTGACAGATTGAACTTGACGACTTCCACTACAGGTAGCCACACTGATACTCAAATTAACTCTCTCTTCTAACTTCCGAAGAGAGTCATCCTGATTTTCCAAACCAACAAAAGGCTGACTAAAAATTCTTACATCTTGCATGCCTCAGACAAACATGTTGAGTCCTAATATTATTTCGTTTTTTAACTTCTAGCCACTTTATCTGTTCATCCATCTATTTGCCTCCAAAATAAACCCAATATAGATTCAGGTTGCCTTTTCCTAATAAATGCTTCGTTTGGAGTTTCTCCCCATTCTAATTTTAAAGCACCATGCAATCTGTTATTGTACCAAACAATCCA
>Ga0210057_1002415_pt1 | contig 26748 bp, 24 predicted proteins | sample CryGeyCG2114_010_2_FD_183968 | JGI IMG/M metagenome (GOLD analysis project Ga0210057, IMG submission 183968) | Groundwater microbial communities from aquifer - Crystal Geyser CG10_big_fil_rev_8/21/14_0.10 (SPAdes) (version 2) | ecosystem: Environmental > Aquatic > Deep subsurface > Groundwater ...
ACATTGCTGAAGGCCAGAAAAAGCACTGGCAGGCAGCAGAGCAGAAGATGCAGAAAACGCTCTTCAACTTTTCATGCTAGGCACGAGACGCCACGGGTTGAGCGAAGCGAAACCCGTGGTAGTTCACTCTTAAAAATCTCGCACTAAGGTAAGCAGTACACTTATTCTAACAAGAATCTCACCAAATGCGAGATTTTTAATAAGATTTATATATCTCCTCATCACCTTACAGGAGCATGGTCGAACTCAAACTGGACGTAAAGAAGCAGAACATCCAGGTATTCAAGGATGTCTATGATGAGGAGAAATCAAAGGCACTTGTGCAGGAGAACAAGAAAAAGGCATTCGGCATGCTGAGCATGTTTGACAAGGCAGAGAACATAAAGCTCACTCATTCTGAGAAAAGATATGAGCCTTTCTGGCATATCATAGGGGAAAGCTATATCGAGTACCTCAGGAAGAACAATTACAGCTTCAATGTCGATCCCCAGGTGAGGGAAGTCAATATCGCAGGCAATATCTTCAAGATAGAGGGTGACAAGCCCGTATGCAACTTTGAGGCAGAGGACAGGTGCGTCGAGCATTTCACAAGGGAATTGATAACAGATGCCATGGAAGGCAAGCAGGGCGAGAAAGAGCTCAAGAGATACATCGAGTTCGAGACGAAGCAGATAAAGGAGACAGAGGAATTGATGGGCGAGAACAAGGTCGTTGTCCCGGCGAAGATAAAGGCCTCTTTCCTTGTCAGGGATTTCGTCAGGAACCTGATAAAGCCCGTGCATGCAGACAAGATACTGAATGAGAAAGTGGAGATAACTAAGACAGCCCTTTACTTCAGGCCGATCTATGCTTTTGAGTTCACTAATGTGAAGAGCAGCAAGACAGGGGTCCTTGAGGTCGATGCGCTGACAGGCGTTGTCGAGAAGGGAAAGGTCTACAAGACTTCTTTGAAGGAATTGATCCCAGAGGGCGCATTGTTTGATGTCGGCGCAGAGATGGCATCATGGGTCATCCCTGGCGCAGGCATAGGCGCTGCAGTCGGCAAGGCGATAAAGCAGAGAAGCGATGAGAAGAAGGCCATCAAGAGGATGAAGGAGTCCAGGGAGATGGACGAGAAGCTGAAGGAGAAGAAGGGGAAGAAAAAGTAAATCTGATTGTTTTATATTCTATCACTAAATGCCATCTTAAAAATTCAAAAATCCATATCAAAAACTATATTAACCCTTGCTGATTCTATATATGATATGAAAGTGTTTAGGTGACATATTATGAATATTATATCCAAATTCAGATGCATCTCCTGCGGAAGGGAATACAACATTAAAGACATGATATTCAGATGCGCCTGCGGAGATCTTCTTGAGGTTATCCATGATTTCAGCAAGCTGAAGAGAAAACCGGGGGAATGGAAAAGATTATTTGAGGAGAATATGGATAAGGTGGCTTTCCTGAGATACAAGGACCTGATTCTCCCTTCCCTGCCCGACGACAAGGTGATAACTCTCGATGAAGGCGATACTCCTTTATACAAGGCAAACAATAGGCTTGGGAAATTCTTTGGCATAAAAAGACTTTATTTCAAGCATGAGGGGATGAATCCTACGCTGAGCTTCAAGGACAGGGGGATGGTCGCAGGCGTGTCATGGGCAAATTATTTTGGGGTGAAGGATGTTGCCTGTGCATCCACGGGAGATACATCTGCTGCAATGGCGGCCTATGCCGCATACTCAGAGAAGATAAGGGGGATAGTGCTGCTTCCAAAAGGGAAAATATCAGTTGAACAGCTTTCACAGCCGATATCTTTCGGGACAACCACCCTGGGCCTTGAGACAGATTTTGACGGGTGCATGCAGATTGTAAAGGAGCTGACAGCGAAACATCCGATATACCTGCTGAATTCCATGAATCCCATAAGGATAGAGGGCCAGAAAGCGATAGGGATAGAGATGATACACCAGCTTGACTGGGAGGTTCCGGACTGGATTGTTGTGCCTGTCGGCAATGCAGGCAACATCTCAGCGATCGGCAAGGGCATAAGGGAGATGTATGAGCTTGGAATCATCAGCAAAAAGCCGCGACTTGCGGGAGTGCAGTCCAGCTCTGCCTGCCCCTTATACAATAGTTATACAAAAGGATGGTCTGACTTGGAGCCAGTCAAGGCAGAGAAGACAGTTGCCAGCGCGATCCAGATAGGAAACCCCGTCAGCTTCAGGAAAGCAGTGAGGGAATTGAGGTATTTCAACGGCGTTGTCGAAAAAGCGGACGAGAAAGAGATAATGGACTGCAAGGCTTTTGTAGAAAGAAATGGGATACCGCTCTGCCCAAATTCGGCAGTGGCTGCTGCAGGAGCCCTGAAGCTGAGGAATAAGAATATAATAAAGGAAGGAGAGTCAGTCGTGATTGTGCTGACAGCCCACAGCACGAAGTTCTCGCATGCTGTCATCAATTATCACACTGACAGCACAAACAAGTACGCAAACCTGCCAATTTATATAAAACCAACGCTCAGCGAAGTAGAGAAAACATTAAATCTGAAACAATGAGAAGGTGCAGAAGATGAACTCCGTTAAGGTATTCTCCCCGGCAACAATAGGCAATATCGGCCCCGGTTTTGATGTCCTCGGCCTTGCAGTTGAAGGAATGGGTGATATCGTCCAGGCAAGGAAGATAAAGAAAGGTGTAAAAATAAAATCAGTTTACAGCAAGTGGAAGATACCAAAAGATCCAAGAAAGAATACTGCCGGAATTGCCGCGAAAGAGGTCCTCAAGATGATAGGCGCAAAGGGCGGCGTTGAGCTGAGCATAATAAAGGGGTTGCCCGCAGGTTCCGGTCTTGGAAGCAGCGCTGCTTCTGCAACAGCTGCGGCATATGCGGTAAATCTTATCTATGGAAACAAGCTTTCAAAGAATGAGCTGATATTGCCGGCGACAAAGGCAGAGGAGGCTGTGAGCGGAGGTTTTTTTGCGGACAACACTGCGCCGGCGCTGCTTGGAGGAGCTACTTTGACAAGGTCCTGCCTGCCGCTGGATGTTGTAAGGTTAGGCACGATATCAGACCTGATCATTGTCCTTGTCACGCCCGAGATCCAGGTACTGACCAAGAAAGCGAGGGCCATCTTACCAAAGATGGTAAGAATGAAAGATTTTGTTGGCAATATGGCAAACTCCTGCCTCATAGCATCAGCATTCTCAAAGAATGACTACAGCCTGTTCAGCAGGAGCCTTAATGATTTTATTGTAGAGCCTGCAAGAGCGAAGCTCATAAAAGGTTTCTATGATGTGAAGAAGAGCGCAATAGATGCAGGCGCAGACGGCATGACCATATCAGGCGCAGGGCCGTCTGTCTTTGCCATCACAAATAAAATGAAAAAAGCCAAAGAGATTGAGGCCGCAATGCTGGATGCTTTCAGAAAAAAAGATGTGAGGGCGTCAAGCATAATCACGAAGCCATCATACAAAGGGACTTTCAGGCTGAAATCATGGAAATAATCCATATCGACGCGAAATCTGAAGCAGACATCATGCCTGCTGTGAGAGAATCATTCAGGTTCACCAAGAAAGGGAGCAAAGTCGCGATAGTCAGCACCATACAGCATCTGCATAAGCTGAAAGAGGCGAAGAAACTACTGGAAGAGAACGGCATCAAACCGATTGTCTCTGGCCAGGTCCTGGGATGCAGGGTCCCTTCCATCCCCAAAGATGCTGACAAGATACTCTATATCGGCTCAGGGAAATTCCATCCTATTGGGATATTCCTGAAGACAAGGAAAGAGGTCATCGCCGCAAACCCTTTCTCAGGCAATGTTTCGAAGATAACAGGGAAAGATGTCCTGGCAGTGGAGAGAAGGAGGAAAGGCGCACTGGCGAAGTTCCTTTCGTCTTCGACAATAGGGATACTAATGTCGACAAAGCCGGGCCAGATGAATGTTCAGGGCGGGAAGAAGAGGATAGACGAGATGATTAAGAAGTACAAGGACAAGAAGTTCTATAAGTTCGCCTTCGATACCCTGCAGAAGGATGAATTGGGGAATTTCAATTTCATAGAATGCTGGGTGAATACTGCATGCCCGCGCATATTCGAGGATTTCGAGAAGGGCATGATAAACCTGAGTGATATAATATGAGGAAGACCGCTCCTGTCTTGTTTTTGGCATTATTGCTTATCGCCTGCAGCCAGCAGAAGACCGATACCAAGACAATAACCCTGAAGACAGGCAGCTATGAGGTAAAGATCAATGCCGAGATCGCAGATTCTTCTGATGAGATAACGCAAGGATTGATGTACAGGGAAAGCCTCGGCAAAGACGAAGGCATGCTGTTCATCTTTCCCGATGAGAATTACAGGAGCTTCTGGATGAAGAACACGCTTGTCCCCCTGGACATTGTCTTCATCTCCGGCAATGGCACTATCGTCGATATCAAAGAGGATTTCGAGCCGTGCAGGACATTTGTCTGCGAAAGCTACAGGTCGAAGGAGAGAGCGATGTATGTCCTTGAGGCGAACGGAGGGTTTGCAGGTGAGAACGGTTTAATGATAGGCGATTCAGTGCAGATATAGCCAAAATATTTATATATGCCTCTTTATTCTATTGGTTCATGAAGGCAAAAAGAGGCCAATTGACAGTGTTTGTCATCATAGGCGTTGTTCTTATCATAGGTTTAGGATTGTTTCTTTATACTAGGTCAGGTGCTGCACCCAAAGAGGAGGCTGTGCCTGCTGATATCGCGCCTGTGAAGATGTATATTGAGGAGTGCCTGAAACAGACCGCTGAAGATGCTGTCCTGAGAGTTGCTTTTTATGGCGGATATTATCAAATTCCGGAAAACTCAACAGATTTCAATTCGATGGGCATACCTTATTATTATAATGAAGGCAGAGTTTTAGTCCCTTCAAAGACAAAGATACAGAATGAGATTGCAGATTATGTAAATGAAAACCTCGGTGCGTGCATAGATTTTGAGGCACTGAGAGAAAAGGGGTATTCTATTGAAGCAGGGGAAGCAGTTACAACTGTGGAAATAGCCGCCGAAGAAGTATTTTTCACGCTCGATTACCCACTGACCATAAAAGTGAACGAAGTCGAAAATAAGTTATCCAAGTTTGATTCCACGGTCAAGGCCGATATCATGAAGATGAGAGATGCTTCATCAGAGTATATCACTGCACAGAAAGAGGTGCCGCAGGCGACAAAACTGCAGCATTTAATAGATATAAGCATTAAGTATGGCCTGTTTTCAAATGTCTTGAATCTAGGCGATACAATCCTTTACTATTTTACAGACAATAATGTGAACATAAGGGGGCAGCCGCTGGTTTACACATTCTCCGTTTATTATCCAGAGGAAGTATTGTCCGGAAAACCCATCTCAATATCAGGGATTCCTGAGCAGACAGCAACCATAGGAAAGGAATTTTATCTTAAGATTGATGCAATTGGCGAAAACCTCGATTACAGCGCAGTAACTGGATTGTTCAATATGTCAAAAACAGGGGAAATAAGGTTCACGCCTGGAAAAGAGCAGGTCGGCAGCTATACAATACTCTTAATTGTTGATGATAAAGAAAATGTAGAGTACGCGACATTGAAATTGACAATAAAAGAATAGATTAGAGCATTTTCAAGTAGTAAACTTTATATATACGGAGCATTTAATCAAATGTCAATGAAAAAGATTTTGGTGATTTTATTTGTGATGGTTCTTTTAGTTAATGCCACATATCTTGCTGTGGCTCCAGGAGATTCTTGCACAGAAGGCGCTGCCACTAACACATGCCTTACAGGAGAGGAATGTAAGGATGGAACATGCCAAAAGATAGAGGCGGTTGAAGAATTGCCAGAAGGCGTGGAAAATTGCAATGGTTGCCCCGATAACCCGTACAAAACGGGGCCTCCACCAACACTGAATGTTGGCAGCTCAGGTTCTGCTCAAATTACAAATGTGCCTTCTGGCGGTATTACAATAAAGATGGAAGGTGGCAGTTTCACTTATGGAGGCAATACTTACAGCGGCACAGGAGATTGCAACATCCCTGATAATGGAGAAGAACCAGTTTGCACGTTTGCAGGCGAAGGAATATATAACAACGTGCCTGTTAATGGGGGGAAAATAAGCACTGGCGCAAATGGCGAACTAATAATTGACTGCCCAAATGGTTGCACTGTTGATCGCATTCAATTAGACCCTGGCTCAATAGGGACCTATAAAAAAATGGGGATTGGGGGCGGGATTTTAGACCTTGAGAAGGGGAAAGCGACGCTGCCAGAGGATTTTTTCGGCGATGTGACAGTAGATTTAGGAGCTACAGCAGTTCTTCCGAACGGAGATACCCAGACAGCAGGGACTGTTTTGATTAATGATGGTTACTTTAATTTAAAGGATGGAGCTAAACTCAGAACAAAAGAAGGGGAAACAATAACTTCTTTTGGGGATATTGATTACATGTATCGCGGGTCAACACTGATGTGCAAAGATATAAGTTCCTGCATAAAACTAGACGAAAAGAAAATGTATCTTTACGGCCAGGGGATAAAGGTTGATTTGCTGACGCCACCAAGCATAGATGATATCTATTTCAGGCCGGCTGAGAACAGTGATTGCGGTGGTAGTACAATAAATAAAGCTGGCTGTTTGATGATCACACAAGGTGATGATCTGGTTTTGGTGGATAAGGACAGCATTGATACCATACCACCTGGAACTTATATTGCTCTAAATTCACATAAATGCAAGGATGAGGCATGTGAAGATAATTATGTTCTTAGGTCATTGGCAGATGGGGGGTGCAGTGGAGAAATTTGCCAATGCAGTCAAAGCGGTTTTTGCGGGACATCAATATCATCAACAGGGCCAGAAGCGACATCCTTCTTCAGTTTTGTAGGAAAGGCTTGGGGATGGATCACTGGAAGGGCTACCCAACCAGCACCAGCTCCTATATGTAATGTGGCTGCAATACTTTCAGATTGGACTAAACAACCAGAAGGAACAAAAAGATGCGTAAAATGGAGTAGTGGGGAAGTGACATGTGTATCTAGGCAGCAGTTTGATGCATATACTCATGGTAGACCTACTGTGTCACCATGTCCTAAAAACCCCCTTCCTTCTTGTTTTGTCTATACTTGCAGCAGCTCAGTCGTTAAAGTTTTACCTCCAAGAGATGGGTGTACTAGATCCCCTCCTCCCTCACCACACGATTTACAGCAGGAACTGAGCAATCGTTTATCTGAAATATCAGCTCAAAAAGAGTGGGACAAAAATAACAAACTTATGTTGACAATAGGGGCTTCTGGGTATTTTGAGGCACCAGCACCAGCACCAGCACAAGTGGAGCCATTACGAACAACATATGAAGATTTAGTCTCTACTGAACAAGAATGCATTAATGAGTGTGTATCTGACAATGCAAAGAATTGTGAACCAATTGGGGAAATTGCTTATAATAATGCACTTACTGCATGTAAAGCCGAGGCGGGAAGTATAGGCTGTGAGCCGGTAGCAGCTAAAGCAAGAGATAATAAACTTTATTTCTGCAAGCTAGGCAATCAGAACATCTATTGCCCATGCAGCGTATGTAAAACATCAAAATACAAATGCTCGTGATATACTCATACATTTTAAAACTTTTTCTATCTTAAATTCTGTTTTGATAATCTGCTGGCAGCTTGGCTTCTTTCCCCAGGCTTCATGTTAAATATAGACTCTTCAGTGTAGCCGGCTTCTTTAAAGAAATCCATCTCTTTACTATCAGTCCCCATCATCCAGAAGACACAAGCATTTAAATCAGGGGTATTGGCTATCTGGTTGAGATAAGCCTCAATTTCTGTGTGAGGGTATTTTTTATGCATTGGCTCGTGATGCTTGAGGCTGGTTTCAACAATCATCTCAATGAACGCTTCCTCAAAAAATCCATAAGACTTTATTCCGGACAGGAAAGGATGTTGTTTTCTTATTTCGCCCATAAGAGCTTTATAGGTCTCAAACAGAGTTTTGCCATAAAAAGTAGAGGGTTCTACTTTTTCATTCTCCCACTCTCTGGCCGTTTCAAACATTATTTTTGACCATTCTTTAGCCTTAGTCAGATTGAGATATGCCCTATCATGATACCAATAGCACATCCTGTCCTGCTTGCCCATCGCATTCTCGATAGATTGCGCTTCTTCTTCAAAAATGATTATCTTATAATGTAAATTCTCCCCATTGTCATTGAAAACCTCATCCTTCATCTTGACAATATTCCCTAAGATTATCGAATTCTTGTTTGGAGCATACAAAGAGGGTACATAACCATAAACCTTCCCCTTCCTTTCGTAAGCTTCAATCGTACTTTCAACATCCTCATTGCTGCACACTTCCATCGTGCATTTCTCCATGCCTGGGAACATCTTCCTCTCTTTAAGTATCCTTTCCCTCAGGCCAGCTTCCTTCCGTATACTCTCTGGAGTAGGGTTTGTCTTGGAGGTGTTATAGGCCTGGCTGTAAATAACAAGATCATTGTAGAAGCAGTCAAAAGGGCTTGGCTCAGGCTTTTTAGCTTCGCAACCGGATACTAATATGGCAAGGCTTCCTACTAAGAATGTTGTTGCTATCTTATTGTTCATATTCCAACCACCAATCTGATTGATATTGGATTATATCCCTTTCCAATATATAAATCTTTCGGTTTTTACCACCAATTAGTTACAACAACATTGCCTCGATTGGTTAACAGCTTTAAAACCCTTTAGGAGGCGATATAAAGAGGATAATCTTTATATATCTCTTTGATTTAATCGGATTATGGCGTCAAAAAGAGGGCAGATAACGCTTTTTATCGTTCTTGGAGTGCTTTTAGTCTCATTGATAGGCGTATTCCTGTACGCAAAATCCTCTTCTCTGAAAGGGAAGGCAGAATTGCCTGCAGATATGGCTCCAATAAAGCTTTTCGTGGACGAGTGTCTGAAGAGCGCGTCCAAGGACAGCGTCGTGATGATGGGCTTTTCAGGCGGATATTATCTCTCTTACAAGAAATTAGTCGATGTACAGGGTTATCTTCTCCCTGCCCATATCTACGAAGGGACTTTTTACGGTGTGCCTTCAAAGGAAACCATAGAAAAAGAGATGGGGGATTATGTGGACGATAACATGAACGAATGCCTTGGAAGGCTTGACGGGTTCCAGGGATTCAATATAACAAAAGGTTCGCCGGACACAAACGCTACAATCATCGGCAAAAAGATAATCTTTGATACCAATCTTCCGATAAAAATACAGAAAGGCGGGGAAATAACCACTATAAGCGATTTCAATTCAGAAGTCACAGCAGACCTGCCTAAGATGCTGAAAGCAGCTGATGATTATCTTAATGTCCAGAAGGATTCGCCCAATGAATTTGCGATAGGGGCTGTATCCAATACAGCTTTCAATAACGGCGTTGGAGCGACATTTTTTGCAGGCAAATCACCGGAATCCTATGGCGTCTTCTCGATAAATCTCATGGACAACATAACCAAGATAGACGGCGAACCATTCACATTCATCGTCAATGTGAAATTCAATTGGGTGAATACGACATCTGCGGGGCCTTCAGCATTTGTTTCATTGGAGGAGATCCCCCCTCAGTCAGCCAGTGTGGGCGAAACATTCTATTATGCCCTGAAAGCGACAGGAGATGATGTGACTTACGAGGCCAACACCAACCTTTTCAGCATAACCCCCCAAGGGATCATAACTTTTGTGCCATCGGATGATGACGCAGGCGAGCATTATTATGTGATAACGGCAAGAGACAAGCATGGGAATACAGATTCCAAGATGCTGGAAATCAATGTGAAAAGGATGAATACCCCTCCGGTGATACTGGCAATACCTGACCAGGCTGCAGTAGCAGGGAAGGAATTCGTCCTTGATATCAATGCAACTGACAAGGAGGATGATTTCCTAGAGTATATCATAGAAAATCCGCAGGAAGGGATGGACATAGATCTTGACGGCGTCTTTACATGGGTGCCGAAACAAGCAGGGCAGACAAGCATGACTATCAATGTAAGCGATGGAGAGGCATCGTCCCTGTCCTCATTCAGCATAGACGTACAATAAAACATCAATAACTTTAAATAAATCGCATTGTAGAAGTGAGCCGATGAGAAAGACCAAAGCGTTGTTCCAGATCATGGTCATGGTAGTTGCCATAGTGGCGTTCTCCTACAATGTAAGCGCTGCAAAGACATCTGTAAAAGTAGTTGAGAATGGGGCAGAGATCCCTAAGCAGCCGGCAGGGACATACGAATGCAAAAACAAACCCTGCACAATCTCCCCTAATCTTAAGTTCTTGGGAATTGTGAAAGTTCAGGGAGGAAGTTATCTCCTGGATGGGGCATTGGATACAACTCCTGCAAAGACAGCCATGGTCAATGTCCTGGTGAACTCTTTGTCCGGCACATCCATCCAAGGAAAATGCGGAAAAGGGGTGTGCAATGTCAACGGGGTGCAGGTGCCTGCAGGATGCAGTTTCAGCTATGATACCAATTCCAAGGTGCTAAAGCCCAGCGCCACATGCAAAGGCAATTTCAATGTCCCTGACATGGTGAACAATAAGATACGGATTGAGCCGCAGCAAGGATCAAGGATAAGCCTGAGGGACGGCACGACAATCACCGGAGCCACTTACTTATTATGCGACAGCAATGGATGTTCTGTCGAGGGCAAAGGAGCAGTGGTCAAGAAAGGCGATAAGATTCTTGTCCTTAGGGAAGGAAAGTTGAGTTTGCCTAACGGCGGTCCGATTGTCGGAATCCCGGGCAAAAGCGGCTCTTTTATAGGCCAATATGGCGTGGCTGGCCAAGGGATGATAAATATCGTGAGCGAAAACAATAGGAAGGTGCAGCTGGGGGGGTCGTGCCTGCCCATGACAGAAGGCATGAACTGCGTGAGCGTATCAGACAGGAAAGAGGGATCACTGAATGAACAGTGCAAGAAGAATCCCAATCAGGCTATCTGCAAAAATAACAGGGTTCTGACATTGACAGGGGAGAACCTTAAGGTTACGACTTTCTCAAACGACGGCGTGCCGACATTGGCAGCGCATGTGGAAGTCCTGCCGACAGGGAATTCAGGCAAACCGATACTATTGACAGAGCAGGATAGCGTTTACGGCCCGATAACCCACACATTTTTCCCAGGCTTACATGCTTCAATAAAATCGTGCGCTGATCCGACAAAGTCATGCACGTTCAAGACAAGCTACCTGGATTCTTTGACTTATTTCGACGGCACTAAGAAACTGAATAAGTATGCGAAACCATGCCCTGCTCAGGAGATAAAGGGCGGAGCCGCATGTGATTATCCCGGCGTAAGCTTCTTTTATGATCGCTCAAATGCGGTAGACGAGAACGGGAGACCATGCACAGAAAAATCCAAGGCATGTTATGGCAAATGGCAGAGCGCACCAGTCAGAAAAGATGTCAATGGAAGGTGCTCACAGCAGCCAGGCGGCAGCAGCGCAACATCTTTCTTCAGTTTCATAGGCAGATCAGTTGGGATCATAAGTGATGGGGGTGATGAAAGCAGCGGAGGGCTGCTCGAGATCACCGGAAGGGTTATTGACCCAATCACTATAGGTTTTTTAATCTGTGCAGGCGTTATTGTCGCTGGTGTGGTGGGGTATGTCGCTTGGAGAGATTATGCAGGCGGGTTTGAATACAAAGGCCAGACAAAGATAAGGGGGCAGTTCACATGGCTGAGCAAGCCAGTACAAGGATTGACAATCGTCGATAAGTATATGGAATCATCACTCAAATATATGAGTCCTTCGATACCCGAAGGGACCGTCTTGAAAGTATTGGATGTAACTTCCGCTGGCGATCATACTGGTGTTCCGGGCTGTGATGATTGTTTCATCCTGATAACACAGAACGGCGAATTTGTAGGTTACTTAAGCCAATCTCAAGAGAGGTTTTATGCAGGTGAATCGTCCGGCGGAGATTTTACCGCTACGGTTGTAAAAAAAATAACTGTCGGCGAAACTGCGTCTGCTGTAGCGGGCGGAAAAAATTATTTGATTCCATGTCAAGTCTGTATGAAGGCGTGTTATGTAGGAGGAGACCCGACACAATCTTCGGATTTGGCAGATTGTATAGAGAAGAAATGCAAAAGCGTATGCGGTCAAGGCGAAGGCGCATCAGCTGATGTTGTAACCGAAGATAATTAATCTTATTGCTGTTTTGTCCAGAATCACTTTATTAAGCCCTTTGCAATCCTGCTCATATCTCCGGGCTGCATGCTGGCAAGATCATTTTCTGAGAATCCTCCCTTCTTAAACAACTCAAAAACCCCTTCAGCGCCATTGATCCTTGCGAAATACAGCGCAGCTATGCTGTCATCCGGCGAATTGGCGATCTGGTTCAGATATGCAATCGTCTCCTTCTTGTCATACCTGTGCTCAGGCTCATGGTGCTTAATCGCAGATTCGCCCAGGAAATTTATGAACTCTTCCTGTATCGAAGTACCGTTGTTTTCAGCCCTTTCTTTGAAAAGGAGATATGTCCTTTTTAGGAGAACATCTGAGAAACCCATGCTCCCATCATCCTTCTTCTCAAGCTTCTTCCCTCTCTTTATGATGGTCTCATCGGCGAACTTCTCAGCATATGTGAGATTTAGGTATGCTGTGTCGAATGCCCAATAACAAAGGTTTCCGGGCAGATCGGCAGCTTCCTCTATCGATTCGGCTATCTCCCTGAATTTCACAATCTTGAACGGATCATTCCTCCCATTGTCTTTGTAGACCTCATCGCTGATATCAACGATCTTTCCGAAAGTGAATGAGTCTGTATTACTGTCAAAAGAGCTCGGCTGCGCATAATATGCATAACCCCTGTCCCTCATCTTCCTGACCGTGCTCTCAAAATCTTTATCAAAAATATTGACTTTGTCCCCATTATACTTCAGGAGGTCATAAAAATTATGTTTGTAGACTGCCTCGCTCAGCAATGAAGGATGCAGCTTGTACCTGTTATATGAGTTTATATGTTTCTCAAGAACGCCGGCAAACTCCTCAAAACTGCCTTCTTCAGGTTTGGTGCATTCATGGATGACTGCCCCTGTAATGCCTGCTCCAACAGCCGTTCCGGCAACAGCCCCGGCGACTTTAAAGAATGTTCTCCTATCTACATGAGCCTTATGCATCTGCCCGTTCTCTGGCGCCATGAGCCCCAAAAAAGCAGCCAATGCTCCTAAACCCATTGATTTTAGCAGGTTCACCATTTTTAGAGGTATGTTTAGGAGGTATATCTATCTTTTAGTATATAAATCTTTCGCTTTTTCCTCACCATACAGTGGTGATTTATTATCCATTTATAAGCCCCTTTAAAACCGCTTTAAAGCCTATTAAAGCTATTTTAACCCTTTAATTACTGTAAAGTCCTAACAAACAGCAAACTTTTTATAATGCTCTCTAATCAACGCATCCAATATGGCTATCCGTTTTTTGAGCGGGATATTCGATTCTTACGATATCGACCCTGGGAAGTTCAGTGAAGCAAGGGAAAAGATAATGTTGGATCGCAGCAGATGCCACACTGACGGCTTGTGCTGTTTTTTCAGCAAGGACGATAAGAAGCCGGGATCAATAAAGACCGTCAAGAAGGAAGTCATCCTTGTGAGAGCATGGGCCGCAAAGCCATGCCCGACAGAGCCGATCGAGGAGATCGTCGAGCAGGGGTTCTATCATTTCGACAAGTATTATCCCTGCAGGCAGCTTGATGTGGGCTACTCCATCAATGACGGCAAGCTCGTGATAAAAGCAGGCTGCAATCTGCATGAGAAAGGGGAGAAACCGGGATTGTGCAGGGAATTCCCATTGCTGACACTGCCATGCCATTTCGAGCATTATGCAAGAAGTCCAGCAGAGCAGGTGAGGATCGGCGGGCCAGTGCACCTATATCTCTACGCTTTCCAGGAGCAAGATCATGGGGATCTCAGGCAATTCTCGGCAGGCGAGGCAAAGCTGCTGAGCGAATCCTACAAGAGCAGGATCCTCATCCCTGTGCCCATGAAGATGTATTGCAGGAGAGAATGATGATATCTTATTGTTCATTTCATCTCAGGGCAGCAAAAAACCGGCTAAAACGATAAATTTTAGATAAATTTTATAATGGCCCGTACAATTCTTTATGTTATGCTGAAAAAACAGTCTAAACCCGAACTGTTGAGCCCCGTCTTTGATTTCGTCAGCCTGAGAGCTGCGATCGATGCAGGCGCAGATGCAGTCTATTTCGGTGTGAAAGAGCTGAACATGAGGGCTACTGCCAAGAATTTCGAGCTCGGACAGCTGAAGAATGCCGTTGAAATCTGCCATAAGGGCAAAATCAAGGCCTATCTTGCCCTTAATACAATTGTCTATGACACTGAGCTGCATCTGCTCGAAAAGATCATAGGTGCTGCAAAGAAGGCGAAGGTGGATTCGATAATCTGCTGGGACCCTTCTGTCATTTCAGCTGCAAAGAAAGCGAAGATTCCCATCCACATAAGCACCCAGGCATCAGTATCAAATACGGATTCCGCAAGATTCTACAAGAAGCTTGGCGCAGAGAGGATTGTGCTTGCAAGAGAGCTGAGCCTGAAGCAGATTTCTGAGATAAGGAAGAAGGCCGACGTCTGGGTTGAATGTTTCATCCACGGAGCTATGTGTGTCTCTGTGAGCGGAAGCTGCTTCATGAGCCAGTTTGTCTTTGGCAGGAGTGCAAACAGGGGAGATTGCCTCCAGCCGTGCAGGAGAAAGTACTTTGTTAAATCATTAAACAATGGCGGGTCGACGGATTTTTCGCTCCGCTCAAAATCCTACTCGCCACCCCGTAGGGGGCAACGGAAAATCTGCGATTTTCCTAGTTGCGCTCGCTTCGCTCGGCAACAACCCCCGGCTCGCCGACCGCCACGGAATGGTTGCTTTGAAGGATCAAACAAAACCTGTCTTATCAAAGATGTAGAAGAAGGATACGAGCTTGAGCTCGGCCAGGATTATGTGATGAGCCCAAAGGATCTCTGCACACTCCCTTTCATAGAAAAGCTGATCGAAGCAGGCATTGATTCATTCAAGATCGAAGGCCGCGCAAGAAGTCCCGAGTATGTAAAAGTTGTTACAGAATGCTATCGTGAAGCCCTCGACGCTTACTTTGACAAGAAACTGACTCAGCAGCTGAAGACAAGGCTGATGAAAAGGCTGGGTACAGTCTACAACAGAGGTTTCAGCCCCGGATTCTACCTTGGAAAGCCGATAGACAGATGGACAACGCCGGACACAAAAGCGACAGAGAAGAAAATCTTTGTGGGAGTTGTCGGGAATTATTATCCAGAGCCAGGCGTTGCAGAGATAATCCTGCAGTCAGGCGGCATCAAGCTTGGTGATAAGATAATGTTCCAGGGGCCTACGACCGGTGTTTTCGAGCAGAAGGCCGAGTCAATGCAGATAAGCCATAAGCATGTAAAAGAGGCATTGAAGGGCAAGAGTGTCGGCATCAAAGTCTTGAAGAATGTAAGGAAGAATGATAAAGTTTTTATAGTGAAAGAGAGGTAAATGGTGACATGAATGAAACAATAAGGACAATCAAATCGAGACGGTCTATCCGCGGTTTTAATGACAAACCCATCTCAAAAGATATCATTGAAGAGATAATCGAATGCGGGAGATATGCTCCAAGCGCAATGAACAGGCAGCTGTGGAAATTTGTTGTCATTGACAATAAAGATGCGATAAATGATATCAGGGACAGCATAATTGATGATGCGCTCAAGGCAAATCCCAAGGTGAAGGAAAGGATGAAATCCATGAAGGACCCCTTGTTCTATAATTCCTCTTTGATCATAATTGTGCTTGGGCCTAAGGACGATAAGCTTGCTTATTTTGACTGCGCTGCTGCAGCGCAGAACATGATGCTTGCTGCCAGATCTTTGGGTGTGGGAAGCTGCCCGATTGGCACCGGAAGGCTCATCATCAATAAAAAGAGCCTTGTTGATAAGCTTAAGATACCTGATGATTATGAGATAGTAATCACTCTTACGTTCGGCTATTCTGATGCAGAACCGAAGGCCCCTGAAAGGAAGAGGGATAATATAATCTTGTTGGGATAGATAACTCTGCAAAAAGGCAGAATAAGGGGGGTTTAAGGTAATTAAACGGAATTATGGGTGTATTGTTATAAAGCCTGAAATCTACTTTAAACCCTCCAAATAGAAACATTTAAATAATTTTACTATCTTCCAATGGTGTTGGGGGGGAATATGGCAGATATGACTAAGGAAGCTAAGGACACAGCAAAGAGGATCTATGAACGGGCGAAATCTCAGGGGAGATTGCTTGAAAATCTGAGCAAAAACGAGTTGAGAAGCCTTTCTTTGGATGAACCGGGCATCAGGGTGACTAATCGCGGCAGCCTCCTTACCCTTTCAGAGCCGAAATCAAGATCAGCGATGCACACTACAAACAATATCGATTCGCAATACGGAGAAAAAGAGCTTGAACTGCTGAAACAGGCAGAATTCTACATGTCGAAAGAGAAGCTGATAAGCCTCGATGTTGTTGTCGGCGATGGAAGCGAGGGCATAACAGCAAGACTGATGATCCCCGAAAGGTTCGCCCATCTGGCATACGGCGGCATTAAGCTGTTCAAGCCGGCAGAAACTCCTGTTGCAGACCCGACTTACCGGATCATAATGTTCTTTGATGACAATTTTGGGAAGAACAAGGATATAAAACATATGGAAGACAAGAAGATAAGCATAAGGAATTTCCATTCCCCCGAAGGAAGTCTTACCAAGGTAGTGAACAACTGCGATTATTTTGGGGAATTCAAGAAGGGTGTTTTCACAGGCGAGGACTGGAGGGTGAAGCAGAAAGGCGATGCCATCTTCCTGCATGCAGGATGCAGGACAGATCTCCTTCAGCTGGCTCATATGCATAAAAATAAGCGTTACGAATCTATATCATCATTAGTCATCGCATTGAGCGCAAACGGCAAAACCACCTTGACATGCGGGTTATTTGCATACAAAAGCGGGGAAATGTCTTCGCTTGTCCAGGATGATGGGGGAACATTAAATAGAGATGGTTCTTTCTGGGGATTCGAAGCAGGGGCCATATTCGCCAAGACAGAAGGCCTTAATCCTAAGGATCAGCGCGAGATTTATTATGGGGCTTTAAGATCCGATACTCTGCTTGAGAATGTGCATATCGATAAAAATGGGCAGATTGATTTCTCCAATGATGAGTTAACCACAAATGGGAGGGCAATCATCGGAAGGGAATACATAACTCATTCAAGCATAGATATAAATGCTGAGAAGATAGATAACATTTTCATAATAACCCGGGGGGATATCATACCTGCTGTCGCGAAACTTACGCACGAGCAGGCTGCTGCTTTTATGGTGCTGGGTCAGTCAATGGAGTCTTCAGCAGGCGACGCCAGCCAGGCAGGGAAGATAAAGAACGAGTTCTTCTGCGACCCTTTTATCGCAGGAGACAGGGCAAAGCATGCGAACCTGTTCTATGATATCCTTAAATCCAATCCTTGCATAAACTGCTACCTCTTGAACACAGGAGGGATCGGGCTTGGAACGAGCTATGAAGATATAACACTGAGTGATACGATTGGAATATTGGAGTCAATCTTAAGAAGAGGGCTGGAAGGCAAGGAAGATTGGGTAGAATCACCTACCGGCTTGTTGGTTCCTGGAGCAATAAGAACAGTTGACTCTGCGTTGTTCGAACCCGAAAAACGTTACAGCAGCTCTGAATTCATCGATAGGCAGAATGCGCTGAACAAGCACAGGGCTGAGACCCTGGAGAAATATCCTGGCCTGGACAACAGCATAGCTGCCGTTTTTAAGGATTATAAAAGATAGGCTGCAGGACGGGCTGGAAGGGGTAATAGGGCTCTAAACACATTTTTACCCCTACAAAGTACTAACAAAATAGTAAACTTTATATATCCTTTATGGATTTCTGATAGGATGAAGAGAAGGCATTTCATCGATACTGCCGTAAAGATAGCAGGATTAGGGGCAGCTGCAGCATCAGGGCTTCTTTCTATAGGCTGGACGCCTGATGATTTCGTAGTTGTAGATAAGGATGAAAATGCAGGCTCATTAGAGCCGTGCCTGTTGAACGGGAAAGATAATATACCTTCTGTATCTGAACTGAAAGCTTCTATGCCAGAATTGAAAGGCAGCATACCTTTTGCAGCAAGACACCCTTCTTTGGTATACTTGATCAATGCGAATCCGGGTTCTCCCTGCGATTATTCTCCTTTCAGCGTAGGCCTTGCAACGATCCTGAACAAAGAAGGCTTTGTGCTGACTTCATACCATGTTGTCGAAGAGGCCATAAAAGAGAACAAGCTGCCATTGCTCTATGATCCATCCACATCGATGATAAGGAGATTGAATGTGCTTGCATATTCAACCAAGGAGAGATTTGACCTTGCGCTGGGGAAAGTGGAGCTTCCTAAGGCTTATGCTGACACCATGCCTCTCAGCATAACAAGAGGCAATATAACTAAGGATAATGTGGTGTATGCAGTCGTTCCTGACAATAATATGCTCACTTCAAAAGATATTGTGGCTGAGGTCCTCCATTCGATCAAGATATACGGCTGCGGCTCAGAGAGATTCATCGTTGAGCAGACAGATGTGCCTCATGAGAGGGATTGGGGATGGAGGCCTGTAGTCAGCAAAGCGTCTTATGTCGAAAGGCCCGGCGATCATGATCCTTTTTTTGAAGCCCCATCTGACCTTACTCCTGGCTGCTCGGGCATAGCATTCCTCAGCGCAAGGCATAACGATATAACGGGCCTGCTGATGAAGCAGGGCGGATTATGCACGGGGCCTGAGAGCATAAGGAGATTCATAGTCGATTACATCTACAAGAGCACAGGCAAATGGGTGCCTCTTCAAGCTGAAGCCAGCGGGAGGTCAGAATGAGAAGGTGGGATTTCATAAAAGGAGCAGCAGCATTTGCTGCATTAGCAGGATTGGATCCGAAATCAGCTTTTGCACAAGACAATCCGCCCCCAGTCCAAGGCTTGCCTCCTCTTGAATATGTGATTGTTGAGAAATGCGATGATGCTTCATCATTGAATGAAGTTGTCACAGGCGGAGACAGCGTTGTGAACTCATTTCGGCAGTGCACTCCCGACAAAGAGGATTATCCTGAAGAATGCAGTTTCAGCAGTCTGAAGCCGATACTCCCTACAATGATGTTCACTGTAAACCTTGTATATATCAAGAAAAAAGGCCAGCCTTGTGAAACAGATTACAAAAGTTTTTATTATGGCTCTTGCAATATCCTCAATAAAGAAGGTTATTTCGTGACAGCAAATCATGTTGCAGAAGATCTGCTCAAAAACAAGAAGATGGCGTTACTTTATGATCCAAATACAGGCATTGTGGCAAAACCAAGAGTGGTGATATACCCTAAGAATTCAGATATCCAAATGTTTTCAGGGGCCGATATCGCTTTAGGGAAATTCGATGTGCCTCCTGGTTTTAATATCGCCCCTACACTGATAACCCAAGGCCAGCCTAAGCCAGGCGATTATATCTGCCTGACAAGATTCGGCGAAAATGAGATCAATTATGCTTTTGAGCAGATACTTGATTCTATGGAAACGGATATAGAATGCGGGAAGGAAGATTATGCGATCACACAGACAAAAAAAGTCGAGTTCACGACCCCTCGATTTGAGATTTATCTGGATTATATCATGCCCTCAGATATAACTGATGGAAAGACAGGCAATAAGCTTGACTATTACTTTTTCACATCAGGCGAGAGATTGAAGGGTTCATCAGGAACAGCGGCTTATGATGCAAAGAATAATCTTGTAGGCATACTTGCTGGCACATTTCTCCCTGAAGACAGGCCTGGCGAGATAAACTTATTTGTAAGCCCCAAATATGTCCTGGAATTGATAAATACTTTTATACAGGCCTGTAAAAAAGTATGATCACCCTTTTTAATCCTCAAGTATAATTTTTCTTATTGAAAATCTCGCACTTTGCGGGATTTTCAAGACTAAAAACTCGCTATCAATGCGAGGAGCGTAATACCCCGACCAACAGAAAATCTTCGGATTTTTTTAGTTGAGTCACTTCGTTCCTCAACTTTAGGCCGGAGATAGTCACCGAGCGAAGCGGGCGTGACTATGAAAAACGCAATTTTCAGTAGTCAAAAACCTTCGGTTTTTGAGTATGAACCTCGCAAGGTTCAGTAGCTCCGAGCGCGAGTTTTTATTATCCCAAACCAAAACCTTTATATATTTTCATATATCCCCCATATATAATCAAAAAAGGGATGTTCTTTAGATGATAATAAGGCGTACGTGGCGGTGTCATATTGGACAGTAAAACACAACTTACAGACGGGCAGATGATTTACCTATTCAGGCATCTGATGCAGCATTCTCTTGAAGGTTTTGTAGCCACAAGCAGCGATCTTGAGACAATAATCCTGTTCAGCCCCAGCGCTGAGAGCATATTCGGCGTCAAGTCAGAGGATGTCATCGGCACAAAAGTTAGGGACCTCTACCAGGATCCGGATGAAAGGGACAGTATAATGGGTCAGCTGTTCAAAGAAGGCAGTGTATGGTATGTGACAAAATTCAGGAAGGGCAAAGGGACATTAGAGGAGCATATAATCGACATAAGCTTTAATCTGACCCTGATAAGGGATGAAGAAGGGGAGATCATAGGGACCATGGGCGAGGTCAGGGACATAACAAGGCTGAATAAGCTTTCTTATGCAAAAGAGCTCTTAGAAAAGGAGAACAAAAAGTACCAGAAGGGGATAATGAACCTGCTGTATTCCATACTGGATGATTTCGACCCTGAAACTGCCAACCATTCGCAAAGAGTCAGCATCTATTCAGAGAAGATAGCAAGAAAGCTTGGGATGACGGACGAAGAGATAGAGCAGTTTTACATAAAAGTTTTCCTTCATGACATAGGGAAGATCAAGATAAACAAGGACAAGCTCGTCAATGGGAAGACTTATCTTGACGGGGATGAAGAAGTAGAGCACATCAGGATGCACGTTGAGCATGGCGCTGATCTTTTGACCACCTCAGAGATGCCCGAAGGCGTTATCGAGGTCGCAAGACACCACCACGAAAGGTATGACGGCAAGGGCCATCCCGACAAGCTCGCTGGCGAGGACATCCCTCTTGCTGCAAGGATAGTCGCTGTCGCGGATTCTTATGATTCCATGGTGGAAATAAGGCTATACAAGATAAGCATGGATAAGGAGACAGCAATAGAGGAGCTTAAGAGATGCTCTGGCAGGGAGTTTGATGAAAAAAAGCTGTTCGAGCACAATAAGAAAGCCTTGAGGAACGTGATAGAGAAAGAGATAAAATACCTCATGAGTTCTGAAAGCGTGGGGAATATAAAGATGATAGCAGATATGGCAAATGAGTATATCTCTTCGGTCGAGAAAAGCGATGATACTATCCTGGGCTATGATATCATCTCAATAAGCTCATCTTGGGAACAGGATATCACTGCTAAAACCATGCCAAACGAATCAAGGGAGATCCTCCTTAAATCCCTTGACAGGATAAGCAAGAGTTCTGAAGAGTTCCTCGGGAGAAGGATGCAAAAAGAGCTGCAATTCGACCCTAAGATCGCCGGAGTTTTCATAGAATACCTCCAATCTACAGAAAATCCCCTGTGTTAAGATAAACTTTAAGATGAACCAATCTAAATCTCGATGACCATCCCGTAAGGCCCCGGGTTCACAACCCTCGTCTTCTTTATCATGTCCTCTTTGCCCGCATTCTCATGCAGATGGCCTGATATCGCGAGAAGGATGTCCACTTTCTCTATGAACTGCCTTATATCCTTATTGCCGCAGTAGTTGCCCATTATCCTGTCGAGCTTTGTCCTGTGCGGCGGGGCATGCGTTATCAGTATGACATTGTCCTTTTTCTTCAGCTCGCCCCTGACCTTATTGCTCCATGCCCTGAACTCTGTGTCTGTTGTGGAGAATCCATTGCCTGCAAAACCTATGAAAACATATCCCTTCAGCCTCAGCATCCCTTTGTGGATATAGACCATGTTCTTGAACTTCGAGCACAACAGCTTCAGCCTTGCCTCTGACTCATGGTTGCCGGGGATTATGAGAACGGGTTTGTTCAGGCTGTCCAGGTCCTTCAGTATCTTCTCAAGGTTCTGCTCGAAGACAGATACATCTCCTGCGCAGATAAGCAGATCCACATCGTTCTTCTTCGCCTTCTCCTTGACCTTCCTGATGGCGTCGCTGCTGCCGTGCGTGTCGACGAATGCCAGTATTTTCATGGGAATATGGGAAAAAAGAGTTATTTAAATAGGTATTGGTTTGGGGTGGAGAATTAAAATGGCCATTGCGCCGCGGGTGGCGGTTCGACGGTCAAATCTCGCTACGCTCGATTTGCCCTACTCGGCATCCCGTAGGGCGAACGGAAAATCTGCGATTTTCCTAGTTGCGCTCGCTTCGCTCGGCAACCGACCCCTGCCTCGCCGAACGCCACCGCGGCGCTCGACGCGCCGGGGGATGTCCCTTACGGGGTGGCGCGGAGGGCAGGCTTTTCGACTTTCGGAAATAAAACAATCAAGGAGAAAAGTTGCCCGTCGCACCGCCACGAATGGCGCAATAAATATATTTCACATCTCTAAGAATAATCAAATATCTCCATCTATATCTAGAACAAACAGTCTCCCCTGCATTTCAGCTTCAGTGTGCCAGCATCCTTTCTTTCCTGGAACTCTTCTCTTCGACAGTGAAGATCCTGTCGCACTCTTCGCAGTAATACACTTCCCTGCCGATCTTTCTAGGATAGCTGCCGCATTCAAGGCATGTTATCTCCATCTTTTACCCCCAATACATATATACTATATATTATAGAGTTTAAAGTATATAAATTTTATGTAAATTTTCCGGGAAATTTTGTTTATCGGGGAGTGGTTAAGGAACAGCAAGATTTAAATAAGGGGCCTGATCTTCATCTCAAACTATGAAAGGAGAGTTATTGACAAGCCCGGATTCAATTGATCATAAAGTCATACAATTTCTAAATGAGAAGTTTGCTGAGAATAATCTTGATTTTGGAGGATTTATCAGAGAAGGTATGAAGAAAGAAGATGAGCATAACTGCCCTACTCTAGTAGACCATAAATCTCCAGACAATCGGAGAATCCATGCGTACCATTCCTGCGGGATGAAGTGCATACAGCTTCATGCTGACAGTGAATTATTCGGCGATGTTCTTGGTTTTTCATTCCGGAAGGTTAAAGGCAGCAATGGAAGTCTGCAGTACTTCTTGTTTGAGATGTACCTGATGAAAAAAGGCGACACAAAAGCCAAAATTGGGTGGAGCGCCGATAAAGAAAAAGGAGTTGTTCCGAGAAGACTTGACATGCGCGATTTTGTGGACCTTCCCGAAGGGTCTGTCCTGAGGGAGAAAGGTTTTAATAGCATGCATCTTGACTGGTCTTACATCTTCACAGAATCTAGGAAGTACGGCACCTTCGCACTGCTAAGGCCTGATCATTATGGAAACATCCCTTCCCTCAGGTTTATATACACAAAGATACAGATGGGGACTTACTGGAGCGAATTTGACCCTCCGCACAGTGAAGACTCCATGGGGTTTGATTATTTCTTTGACAGGCAGGGACACAGGCTCAGGCAGAAGTATGCGACGCAGGAGGATGGGAGAGTATTCAGGGGGTATATGTTTGAGCATGATGAAATCCCGACTAATGGGAGGAGATTTAAAAGAAAGAAGAGCATATTGGAGACCTCATTAGGAATCAATGTACCTATACAAGTCAAACTTGGCGAGGATAATACCTTTTTCAGGATAAAAAACATCTTTCACCTGCCTGAAAATTCAGACATGGCCCGCAGGCATTTGTCTATAGGCGCTCTCTTAGACCCCGACCTCTTACTGGTAGAATTGATAAAGGATTATATTTGATTGAAACAAATTTTCACGCCACACTCTCATAATCCTCAAGCACGATCTTGTCAACGTCCTTAAGGTCTTTTATGGAATAAAGCTTCCCAAGGCCGACTTCAGCGATCTTCCTTGCCATCTCCTCGCCTTTCTTGTCAAGATTGACGCCTATCACTGAGACTGTGATCTTGCTGTTCCTTGCCATGCTCACTGCTTCCAAAGTCTCCTTTTCAGGCTCTGCTCCTGCAGTAGGCAATGCATCGCTCAGGAGTATCAGGTGCTTAGTCGCTTCGACATTCGGGAAAAGCTCGATAGATCTCTTTATAGTCTTCACGATATCTGTCTGGCTCGATGCCCTCACTTTCACTATCTCCTTTATCAGTCTCCCGAAATCCAATGTCGGCTCGACAAATGATCTTATCTCGTCGCCGAAAACTATCAACCCTACCTTGTCCCTGTTGCTTATTGCCTTATGCGCCAGCGCAATCCCTGCTTTTTTGCAGCTGCTGATCTTGTCGCCTCTCATGGAGCCTGAAGCGTCAAGCGCATAGATGATATAGCACTGCCCTTTGCTCTGCCTCTCGAATGCCTTGAGATCATCAAAACCCACATCAGAATGGCCCCTTCTTATCGAGGTCTTTATCGTGTTCCTTATCGCGATATCCTTGTACCTGTCCCCTTTCCTGAAGAATTTGACATCCTCCTTTTCGCCGTAATGGCTGGCTTTCTTATGCACCCTCTCCCCGAAATTCCCCTTAGGGACGATATTGTCAAGCTCCTCTGTGTACATGACAAGCGAAGCGAGCTCTATGCCCTTGTCAGTGATATTGAACTTATTGTCTATGATCTTCTCCTCAGAAAGCTTCTTCAGGTTCTCCTCGGCCTTTTTCCTTAACAGCCTCCTGAACTCAGGGATCTTTATGTTCTTCTGGATATACTCAGGGTCATAGCCGAAAAGCTGCCTCAGGATCCTCTCGCCGTAGATCTGCTCTGCCATCTTGTAGTCAGAGACCATCTGCTCGAACATGAGGTCGGGCGTGAATGTGTTTATGCCGCGGTCCATTGCGGACTCTATCAGCTTGCCTTTTTCTATGGTCTGCCTGTCCGACTCGAGGACAGACTTCATCAGGCCCTTGTCGCTGGTCTTGAGCTTGCCTTCTATCTCTTCTGCCCTGCTGAGCTCTATGATTCTTGTCTTCTTATCTTTCCCCTTGGTCCCGATGTCAAAGTAAACCACCTTTATCCAGCTCTTCAATAAGCTTTTTGTTCTGTCTCATGAATCTCTCAAGCTCTTCCTTGACGAATTCCTCGGGCGATTTGAGGTATTGTATCGACGGCCTCAGCTTTATCCTGTGGGCCAGCACAGAGATTATGGCCTCTTTTGCGTCATCAAAATCCACTTTCTTCTTGCCTTTGAGCAGGGCATTCGACTGGGCCCTCTCATACAATCCGAGCGTGGCCCTCACTCCGGGCTTTTTCTCGACGTCCCTGTTCTCCCTGAGCAATCTCACGAGCAATACGATGACATTCACGAGCTTGTCATCCATCGAGACATTGGTCTTTTTGCCTTTCATCCTCACGATCCTGCTTTCTATCTCAAGGGAATCAGGATAGCCCATATAGATGACATCAAACCTGTCGAGCAGGACATCACTCAGTTTTTCTGTGCTCGAATCATCCGGGTTCATCGTGCCTATGAATATGAAGCTGGCATCAAAATCGACATCATAGCTCCCTATAGTCACTTTCCTCTCCTCCAATGCCTGCAGCAATGCATTCTGTATCTTCTCAGGGCATCTGTTGAGCTCGTCGAAGAACAATACGCCGCCATTCGCCTTGAAGATTTTCCCGGGCGTGAATACTTCCTTGCTCGTAGGCCCGAATTTCAATGCCTTGATAGGGTCGATATCCCCTATGAGATCTTCCACAGTGAGGTCAGGGCTTCCCTGCACCCTTATGAATTTCCCGCCAGGCATGAGCTTGGCCACGTTCTTCGCCAATGTCGTCTTTCCGATGCCGGCCGGCCCCACAATGAGGACATTCCTGCCCATCAATAAGGCTGATTTAAGGCCGTACTTCACCTTCTCCTGCCCAAGGATGTCCTGGAAAGGGTCTTTTTCCATAAGTTTTGGCTTTATCTTGTCTGATATCATTTCATTGCCTCCATAGGTTTTATTGAATTTCAGATATGGCTGACTACACCAGAAATAGTTGTTTATAAAGGTTTGGATTTGAGATTTTGTTACTCCTTATAAGTATTAAAAATAGTAAAATTTATAAACTGCGAATTCTTGCGCTGACGGGCTGATTCCTGCGAATTCTGGCATCTGAGACAACAACTAAAACGGAGGTCGTTAAAGATGGCAGGAATTCGCAAAAGTGTTTTTGAAGAGCTGGAAAAGGTCAAGGGGATGGTTAAGATGCACTTTCCTGATTTGGGTGTTCAGGAAATGTGCCCTTTGCTGAGCAGACTGGCAACATACCACTACAACAAAAGAAAAGCGATGATTGTCGGAAAGGAAAGAGAGCTGTACAATGCCCTGATAGAAAATTCCTACAATCCTTTTACAGTATATCGCTGGGCTTTGCTTGAGAGAGTTCCGGAAGAGATAAAGTTTCAGCTCAGAAACCATTACCTAAGCCAAAAGAAGGCCATTAGGTTGTTCTTTGAGAAAAGACATGAGACAGAGACAGGCCTTCAGATTGACATAAAACAGCTTGGTCTAAGGCTGATTAAGGAGATGTGAAGATGGTCAATATGCGGAAGATAAAGGAAAAAGGCAGAAAG
>Ga0210057_1002416_pt1 | contig 26735 bp, 31 predicted proteins | sample CryGeyCG2114_010_2_FD_183968 | JGI IMG/M metagenome (GOLD analysis project Ga0210057, IMG submission 183968) | Groundwater microbial communities from aquifer - Crystal Geyser CG10_big_fil_rev_8/21/14_0.10 (SPAdes) (version 2) | ecosystem: Environmental > Aquatic > Deep subsurface > Groundwater ...
GAATGCCACCAGCCAAGTTCAGGCAAAGGCAAGAATTAAAAAATGCCACTTGCGTGGCTGTCTAAAATCATTTAAAATTAATTCATCCAAAGGTTAAAAGACTGTCTGAAAAAAGGGGTACATGCCAATGTGCTTTTGAATAAACTTCGGCTAAGGTTTTATTTTGCATACATGTATATGTTAAAAATAATTTTATTTAATTTGTTAATAAGAAACACTATATTTGATGTAATCTATGTATCTTTTGGGATAAAAGATCTGCAGTAATAATTTGAGGATTCTTATTAGAATTATCTATGTATAAGAACGCTATAAAAAACTTAGTATAAGAATTAGTTTTTACGCCAATTGTGTGGCAATTGAATAATCTAATAAATTTATTTTTCCACTCTTTGAACTTATTAGTCCACCCGTCTCTTTCCTTATCGTTGTTTGGATAAAAATTTTTCAGATCTTTAAAATGATTTTGAGCATGTATCATATTGGAGCATTCATTATAGATAGCTATGATATCTTTTTGAAGTAGGAAATCATTTGTTATAGCCATAAATTTTTTGTTTCCTTCATATTTTAGAGGTTTCGGAAAGTATCGAGGGTTAATCTTTTTTACAGTTTCTAATATTCTTGAAAAGTTCCAGTCATTACCGAAATCCTTTCTGACTTGTTTGTAAAGATCCTTACTGGCTATTAAAGTGCCAAAGGCGAACAACTCACAAATTTTTCTGAATTGTAGACAAATAAATTCCAGCAAAAAAATATCCATTGAAAAATTTTTATCCAATAATTTTTTTACTTTATTTAAACGTCCCTTCAGTTCTGCCATACAATTGGCATAAATTGTATTATCTTTTTCTTGGAGGATATCGCTTGACATATTTGGTGATAAATAAATCATTTTGCCTAACGTCTTCAGGATTGCCGAAGTTTTACTTTTTATTTTGTGGTAAAATTGCGCGATAGCGCCACCGCAAAAGAAAAAGTAAAATTTGGGTGAATAAACCAGAATAAAATTATCTTTTTCGTCTCTTTAATCTACCTCGTTCGTATTTTATAAACCCGTCAGCTAATTTTAATCCTAACTCTGTTTTATCTTGTATCTGTTTTTTACACCAAATACCTATTTTCATAATGAGCTGAAACTCCTCATCAAGATAATCCCAGCGATAATTATTACATAGAGAATGGGCTGGCAAGTAGTTATCTACTTTATGCGTACCGCCACCGCTATGAGCCATTACATGGTCGGCATCCCATTTACCCTCGATTAAGCCACCACAGATATGACAACGACCGTCAGTTTTTTTAAATATTTCTTGCCTTTCTTTCTTAGTTAATATTTGCCTTTCAATAAGTATCTTTTTGTTATCTTCTTTAATAAGTTCCCTTTGCTTTTTTAGGTACTTCAATTTATCAGCCAGCTCATTAGGAGTTTCAGCGATTAGTTTATTTTGGTGATTTAACATAATAGATAATTTTATTCTGGTTTATGAACCGGCAATCCTGTGTTATCGGTAAAATGAGTGAGCTTTTGGATTTGGCTGGGACTGCTTAATTTCACCATCATTTATATACTACCAGACACCGCGAGCGCGAGCGAGCGAATTTTGCCGAACGTTCGCCGATATACGATGTCCTGAGAATACAGGATATGGGTGGAGGTTTGCGTTAGCAAGCCGTAACCGTATATTGGCTGTTAGCTGTTGTATTTGTTTTTCTTAATCAGCCCAGGGCTGATTACTCGTAAAAATAATTCAATTTTGTTTTTTGTCGTTTTTCGTGGAGGGCAGAGGGGTAGGGGTGAATGCCCGATGTCGCAAATATAACAAGTATGTTAATTATACAAAGTTTAGTTTGAGTAGTACAATACTTAATAAATTTGATTTTTTGTCCGTTAGCATTTTATATGCCGTTGATTTCCAAATTTTTTCGTCTTGTTCTACGTTTATCACTAAATAAAATCCATAAAGTCTATACAAGATAGTGATGCCCAAAAATCTTATCACCCTATTTTCCAGTTGTTTGATTTCTTTATCAGTTAAATATTCCTTCATTTTCTTTTTGTAGGAATTCATAAAATTATCAATAAATTTAATGGATTTTGTGATAGAGTCAGGGGGTACTTCAATTAAGTAGTGACAAAACAGAAATGCGAGATCAAACGCTGGATCTCCAACAAAGGCTCTTTCCAAGTCTAAAAATCTGACCTTTGTTTTATCAATAAAAATGTTTTTTGAAGCCATATCTCCCAAAACAAGAGATGTTCTAGCCTTTTTGCTTATTTGTAGAAATATATTTGTTTCTTTAGGGTACATTTTTAGAGCAGGCCCCAATCGCATACCTAAATGAAATTTAACCGCATCATCATTTTCTTTTTTGTTACCACGCACCTTTTTGTGACTAATATCTAATGTTTGTCCGTGTATTTTTGCTATTATTTCACCAAAAAAATTTCCAGATTCAGGGTGTGGTCGACCAGCTAGCAATTCGTGAACTAATAGTTTGCCATTTCTCTTGATATCATCAAGTACTGCTACGTTGTTGTCTTTGTCAAAAAATAATACTTTTGGTGTAATATTAGGAATTATTTTTTGAAGTAAATTTAATATGTCCACCTCAAATTTTATTCTTGTGGCATCCATTTTTATATCAGGTTTTTTCTTCACATGATCACGTGTTTGTCTAAGATAGATAATTTGTTTGTCATCAGCTTTCTTCAACTCAACTTTATAAATCCAATTAACATACGTTTGGTCAGTCACCTCTGAAACATCAGAAATTGTATATTCAGAAAATGCCAAGGTTGGTAGCACAGTTTTGGTTATGTAATTTTTAATGTTTTTTTGGTTTAAGTTCATAGTTTATTGGTTTAGCCAATTTATAACTCTTTCATCGATCTGTTTTTCATGTCCCTGCAAATCATGGGAATGTGTTTCAATATCCATAAGTTCCTTTTGGTTTTGTAGCATTTCATAAAGAGGGTTAGAATTTTCTCTCGTTACTTTTTCGTCCCCTTGATTCATAATGATGAGTGCGCGAGCAATATCTTTTACATTTTGAGCGAATTTTTTATCAATATCCGGCAGTTCGATAAAGAAATCCTTTTGCAATACAAAATCGCCTTTTAATGTTCCCGAAGGTTGCGCTTTACCGCGAGATAAGTCTACTTCATCCTGTCCGTTAAAGTGTTTCCCAAAAAAACTATTCAGATTAACAGGATTAACAATAAAGATATAGCCACTGATTCGTTGATCATCTCCACATAAGCCGATGAGATTTCCGCCTACGCTTTTTCCGCACAAAAAAATATTTTTAATGTTTTTATCTTGTTTTAATAAAAAATTAATTGCATCTTTTAGATTTTGATACATTCTTGAAAAAGTTTTTTCTTTGAAAAGTCCGTCGCTCTCACCACTGCCGTAGTAATCAAACGAGAAAGTAATAATGCCATTGTCTAAAACTGCTTCCTTGATTTCTGACAAAACGGCGCTTTTGTCTTTTGAATTCGTTAAACCATGAGAGAAGATGACGGCATTGTTAGAAGCAAGCGCTGGGTATTCCAACAGACCAACGATTTTACGCCCATTGCTGATAAAATTTACTTTTTCTTTTTTATTCATACCTTTTTTACTAATCCACTTTCTGCGTCCACTTCTATTTGATCGCCTGACTTAAAAACATTGGTAGCATTTTGTGTTCCGATAACGCAAGGGATTTTGAATTCACGAGCAACAATGGCTGCATGGCACAAAACTCCGCCTTCGTTTGTCACAATTGCCTTGGCTTTTTTAATTGCTGGTACGTATTCAGGCGAAGTCATCATAGTGACTAGTATCTCGCCTTCTTGAAATTCTGAAACTTGCTCTTTCTTCGTTAGTACACGAGCGACGCCTGTTGCTCTACCTTTGTAGGCGGGCATGCCCTTTACACTACTTACTTCACTTGTTTTTTGGTCACCAAGTTCTTGGTTGGCTATTTTTAAGCCCTCTTCACCAGTGTAGAATTGGATTTTGCCGCTTTCGCTCAACAATATGTAACTTTTGATTCTCGTTTCCAATGATTGTGTATTTGGGATTTCTCTTCCTTCCAACAGATTGGCAATTTCTTCGGGCGAGAGGGCTGCAATTTCTCGCAAAGTGCGATTGTGGGCAGATGCGATTTGTTTAAATAATGGCTGTATATAAAAGTTAGATTGTGACTGCATTTCTATTCTGTATGTACGCAACCAAACATATTGCCTCAACAATTCAATTTGTCCAAGTAGATCACCTTGTACATTAAGTTCTTTGAGAGTTGATTGATAGTCTTCCTCGTCATTTAATATTCTTTTTTCAGCTTCATTAAGCTGGGTGGATAATGAGTCCAAACCTAATTTCAATAAATCTTGTAGTCTGGTTTCAAAATATGAATATAGGAATGGTTCCTCATCAATATTGTAACAACTGAGCCACTGATATTTTTTATAATGTGCGTGAATCAGTTTATCATATTCTGAAATTTTCTCTTGCAAAATTTTGACAGCCAATTTTACAAGATCAACTTGCTCCTGATTTGTTTCTGGCAGTTTTGGAGGAGTGGTTAATTTTGCTAAATAACTGTGAGCCTTTTCGTCGCCTACTTTTTGAGTTAAAAATTTAGTAATGTTCTTGGTGATAGCCTGCTCAATCGCAACGGGAATGATGACAAACTTTACAAATTCTTTGTAAGTTTTGTAGTATTCTTTAAAATTTTCTTTTTTGCTCACAGATATGAATTTTTTACAGGCGTTCAAACAGTCTTCAACGTGTTGTTTTGGAAAATTAGGATTTTCTTTTATCTGCGAGATAACAGACATGCTTATGGTTTTAAGATCATCAAATTTGAGATGATAGTTACTCAATTCGTCTTTTGTGGTCACAAGTGCGTCTGCTTCCACGTCAAGATATTTTTTCATCTCTTCACGCGATCCTTCAGCCATAACAAAAGCACGGAATACAGACACCCTTCGACTAACTATTAATTTCCACTTTTGTATATCTACACTCATATTTATTATTTAATCATTCGTCCCGCCCGAGTATACGGCGGGACACCAATATAACCCCCCAATCACATCGTCAAAAAACAAAATTGAATTATTTTTCGAGTGGCGTTAGCCATAAAGAAAAACAAATATTACAGCTAATGGGCGCGGGTTATGCGACAGCCCCGTCTGATCCCGACGAAGTCGGGAGAAGGCGGGGTTTCGCATAACCCGAGTTCGGCGATGTTCGCGAGCGTTCGAGCGAAGCGAGACGCGCGAGCGGACGAGCCGAACGAGGGCTTTGGCCCGCGCCCATTCGGTAAAATGAGCGAGCTCTTGAATTTGGCTGGGACTGCTTAATTTCACCATCATTTATATACCACCAGACACCGCGAGCGCGAGCGAGCGAATTTTGCCGAACGTTTGCGTGTATGCGATGTTTGCGTAGCAAATATGGGTGCAGTGAGGAGGAGGTACGACGACGAACGGAACCGCATACACGCTGTTAGCTGATGTGCCATTAAATTTTTATTCATTATGCCAACTTTCGTATGTTCCAATCTTTTTGAGATTGTAGAAAACGTATGAAGTGCCGCCCTTTCCCTGTGTTCCTTCGCCACCTTCATTATAAACAAGACCGTCATATCCTTCTTCAAGCATAAAATCTGAAAACTGCACTGTCCAAGGTGGAGACGGTAGGTTCATGCTTTTAATTTGTTTTGAAGGCGCAGTGCCCAATAATACTCGAAGGTCAATTTCATCAAGTCCTAACGCTCTATCGAGGTACTGGGCGTATTCTTGTTCAAGTGAATCAAATATTGCGCCGATGTTGCCTTCTCTTGGAGGTCTTGTTTGAAGGTGGCGAAGGAATCTATCACGCCATTTAGTTGCAAGTTCTCGGGGAATCGGTGCATTTTTCGCCAATTCATCTTTATGCCTAAGATCCAAAACGCGAGCCTCGCGGGGAAGAATTGAAGCAACTATTGGCTGTGCATCGGCACGGCTTTGTCTTACTACCGAATAATTTGATGCCTCGGCTTCGTTATCTATGGCGTAGAAACCAAAACCTAGAGTCGTGCTACCGTCATTGTTAGTAAGATATTCTTGCGAGCGGTAATCAAATTCTGGCGAAAAACGCATTTCTCGAGGAGTGCCATGAAATAATAAATCTGGCGATTGTTCAAACTGTTCTCGCGTCATTACTCTTGGATCCGATTCCCCGAGAATTTTTATTCCTACAGCTTCTTGTTTTGGGCGCTCGGGCGGCACTATTGTGTGTTCATCGTATGTTGGTTTTTCTGGCATAGTTATTAGGTTAAAAATTTAACGGCATTTCAGCTAATGGGCGCGGGTTATGCGACAGCCCCGTCTGATCCCGACGAAGTCGGGAGAAGGCGGGGTTTCGCATAACCCGAGTTCGGCGATGTTCGCGAGCGTTCGAGCAAAGCGAGACGCGCGAGCGGACGAGCCGAACGAGGGCTTTGGCCCGCGCCCATTCGGTAAAATGAGCGAGCCATTGTTTTTATTATTGATTATTTTATCAGTAATTCCATATTTTTACCACCAGACACCGCGAGCGCGAGCGAGCGAATTTTGCCGAACTTGTTATATCCGAACTTCTTATTTTTTCTTCATAGTAAAGCTAAAATTTAGCTTTATATTCCATTTATAACCATATTATGAATAGAATAGATATTCTGTATTCTTTTTTAATTATACACGCGCTTTTTTTAAAAATCAACCAACTCCTTTACACCCCACCCCAAATACGCTATCATTACGTCAAATATTATCCTTATGTCTTTATCTATCGGAATCGTTGGATTGCCAAACGTAGGCAAATCCACCTTATTCAATGCCCTGAACCGATCCAAACAAGCAGACGCGCAGAATTATCCTTTTTGCACCATTGAGCCGAATGTGGGCGTTATTGAGGTGCCCGATGAAAGACTGGCTCAATTAAGTCAAGTTTCTCAATCCAAAAAAACCATTCCCACAACCATTGAGTTTGTGGATATTGCCGGACTGGTCAAAGGCGCTTCCCAAGGCGAAGGGCTGGGCAATAAATTTCTCTCCCATATCCGCTCGGTTGACGCCATTGTTCAAGTGGTCCGCGCTTTTAGCGATAACAATGTCGTCCATGTTCACAACAAAGTAAGCCCCAAAGACGATGCTGAAGTAATCGGTCTGGAGCTAGTTCTAGCGGATATGCAAACCGTTTCCAAGCGTTTGGAAAATACCAAAAAACAAGCCAAAGGTTCGGCTCTCAAAGAAATGCAGGCTGAATTAGATGTTTTACAGCGTTTAGCCACTCAACTGGAAAACGGTCGGCTTGTCCGAGGCATGGAATTTACCGATGATGAAGCCAAAATTGTTCGTGATTTGCATCTTTTAACCGCCAAACCGATGTTCTATGTGGTTAATACCGATGAAGGCCAAACAAACAATAGCCAAGGCGAGGATTTTTTGCCTGATCAAAAGAAAATATACATTAGCGCCAAATTGGAATCAGAATTAGCTGATTTGAGTCCAGATGAAGCCACTGAATATTTGCAGTCATTAGGTATAAAAGAAACTGGCTTAGACAAATTAATCAGAGTCGGCTATGAACTGTTGGATTTGGCCACATATTTTACCAGCGGAGAGCCGGAAACGCGCGCCTGGACAGTGAAAAAAAATACTCCAGCGCCACAGGCGGCCGGAGTGATACATACTGATTTTATCAAAGGCTTTATCAAAGCCGATGTCGTGGGTTGGAAAGATTTCGTGCAGTATGGCGGTTGGTCAAAGATCAAGGAAACCGGAAAAATGCGTCTAGAAGGCAAAGAATATCTCATCCAAGACGGCGATGTCTGCTATTTTCATATTGGGTAAAATTAAAACACCCTGAACTTTATCTTTAAGATAAAATTCAGGGTTTTTCATTCACAAATCGCCAAATTTCTCTGGCCAAATGCTGATTGGGTCGGCTGTACAACAAATAATTTTTATTTGGCAAAAGCGGACTGGGCATAAATCCCAGTTTTTTTATTTCTGCCAAACAATCAATCGTCAGCCATTCTTGTCCGTATTTGAAGCGCGGTATCACTATCACCACCACTCCGTTTTTCTTAAGATATTTTTTGAATTGTTCAAAAGCATTCAGATATAATTTTTTTAATTCTGTAATTTGTGTTTGGATTTGCGCTCGCGTTTCTCCCCCTCGCAATGGTCGACCCAAATACGGTTCGGTAATTATCGCGCTGATTGATTGATGGCCGGCGGTTCGCGCCAATTCAGCGCCGGAAGTCTCTACCGCGCCCGTTGCCAAATCCATTTTAATTGGTTGGTTGTTTCTAAATTCTTTGATAGTCCAATCAATATTTTTTTGACTATTGTTTATAGCTTGAGGAGAAATATCCCGTCCGATCAAATTGTCATAGCCTAGCAAAACCGCTTCACTCAAAACCGTGCCAGACCCGCAAAACGGATCCAAAATTACAGATCGTTTGTCCACTTGAGCCAGATTGATCATTATCATGGCCAGCTTGGGCGGAAGCATGCCACTGCGCCCATCACTGGCCGGCCGGCCATAATCGCGCCGGCTAAAATTAGCAAACGGCTGAACTGCCTGTGTCATTGCCAAACCAAACTGCCCGTTTTTATTTGGCCCATCCAATAAAAATTCGCGCCCTTTGTCAGTTAAACGATTGTTCGTGACTGTGGCGGATGAAAGAGCAATTTCTTTATTCATGACAAAACGCGCTGACAAACCTTGCTCTTTTAATTCTTTTTTAATTTTCACTCCCAGATTTTTTATTTGGCGCAAATCTAAACGGGTATTATAAAAGCTAAGGCCGTAAATTTTTTTGCCCGATATTTTTATCAATTCGCCGACCATCATTTCAATTATTTGTTTTTCAGATAATTCTGTTGCCATCTCCAATCCGATTTTGATGGTTCCGCCCAGTTGATTGATCATGTGTTTGGCCTCAAAATCAGACTTGATTGTCGTAATCAAGGGATTTGCGTCCAGCCAAAAAATAGGCTGATTTAAAACCGCTGTGATTTCAGCGACAGCCAGATCTGCTTGTCGGCCTAAAACAAACCAATATTTACTGGTTTGTTTGGGTTGAAGTGGCGCTTGAGGAACTGGCATAAGTGGTGGAAGTGGAAATTTGATTAGTAGATGTGGCGGTTTGGACAATAGTGCCATAAACAAAGAGATTGCGCAAGTTTTTTTGGACGGGTGTCTGCTTTTTTTTGTTGTCTATCGCTTGTCTGGCTTTTTCAAAATCAATAATATTAAGCGCGTCATAGGTGAGGTTTGATTTGAGATTTAATATGGTCGCGGAATTGACTAAAGCGGTGTTAATGTTTTGATAAATAAAATAAATAGACAAAAATCCGCCCGCTAAAAGCAGACCAATGATAATCAGATTAAGTATTCTCCAAAAAGCAAAATATCCCAAACCGGAATAGCGCAGGCTTATTTTAATTTTTTTTAAATTGTCATTAATTGACATAAAGACTGATGGTTATAATGGCGTTGGCATTGTCAGAGCCGTTGGGAGTAAGCCGGATGGAATGAATCTTGAAAAAATAATTTAAAGTTTCCAGAGTATAAATATGATTAAGGACGTTTTGGTAGGTTCCGTCAAAGCTTAAGGTCATATTGAGAAAACCGCCGGATTTGATGGAATCAAGATTGGAGTTATTAATATTTTGGCTGACTGAATTTTTTACGGCGATTGATTCCATCATTTCAATAAATTGCAAAGGATCATGGTTGGTATAAAGATAATTTCCAAAATCTTTTGAATTAGCTTGAATATCCTCTATTTTTTTCTTGGTCAAGCGGGTTCTGAGAGATTCTTGGTAGCGTTCTTCAATATTAGCCCGCAGTTGAGCGGTTTGTTTGGTAATATCTTTAATGCTGTTTATTGTTGGCAGAATGACAAAAATGACAATAATCAAAGTAGTCGCGATGAGCAATCCGACTGATAAAATTATTTTTTTGGCGGAACTTAGTTTCATGTTCAGGGAGTTTTTAGGCTGGTTTTAAATTCAAAACTAATATCGTTTTTTTGAAAAAGTTTGGATAAGGGAGTGTTTGTTTCTCCCAGCCAGCTGATTTCTTTTAATTTTTCTTGATAATTTACCAAATCATCTCTAGTTTTAGCCACACCTTGGAGTTCCATTTTTTTGTTGTCAAAATCGCAATACAGAGCGGTGAGCTTGATATCAGCCGGTAAGTTTTGGGCTATTTGCGTTATATAGGGCAGAGTGGGCCAAAAATTTTGACTGGCTTTTTGCACACCATTGATATGTATGTTTATTTTTTTTATCTCTTGATTGTAAGAAAGGTATTCTTTGTTAACTGAATATGAACTGGCGATAAGTTCGCTAAAACCTTCTTGCAGGACTACCCAACTCCAAATCAGAGCCATGGCTATGACGCAACAGCCGATTAAAATTATTTCTAAAATATGCTTGCTAAAAATAAAACTAATCAGATTTTTGAGTCGGTTTTTTTTGTCCGGTGGGAGCAAATTTAATTTGAGATCCATCATATGGTAAAAGGTTTTTGAGTGGCGCGCAAAGCCAAGCCGATGGCCACAGCCAGATTGAGGCCCAAGCCCTTGTCTGTTTTAAGATTGTCATTATTCAAATTTTTCCAAACATTGCCCGGATGGGATGATATCTTTAATTTTTTGGAAATAATATTATCCAGTCCGTCCCATTCAGAAACGCCGCCACACATAGTAATGTGGTTGATGGGATTTTGGTCATTAAAGTGATCTTTGTAAAATTCCAAAGCCGATAAAACATCATCAATCATTTTATCATTGATTCTAGAAATGGCTTTGTAATATTTGGCATTGGTTCGGCTATTATATCTGGCGCCCAGTTTGATTTTCATTTCTTCAGCTTGTTGATGGTTGATTTTTAAACTTTGTTCAATGGCCGTAGTAATAATTTCGCCGGAATAATCAAGAGTGGTGCTAAATTGGATGCTGTTGTTGTCATAAATAATCAAACAAGAGCGAGTGGCGCCCAAATCAAGGATAGCTCTGGCTTGACCGCTATAGTCTTTGCTTTCAGTGATAAGAGAACGAGCCAGAGAAACCGCTTCAATTTCCAAGGCAATAGGCATTAGCTGGACGCTTTCCAATAAATAAGTATAGGCATCAGCAATTATTTTGGGAATAGCGCCAATCAATACTTGGGAATATTTTTCATTGCTTTTTGATTCAATTAATTGCCAATTAATATAAGCCTCATCCAGCTCAAAAGGCAGATGTTTTTTGGCTTGGAAAATGATGTCGGCATCAGTGATTTCATTGATGCCGGCATCAATGGAGATAATTTTTAAAAAAGTTTTTACTTCCGGCAAACCGGCCACCACCCACGGCTCTTTAATGGTTTTGTATTTTTCATTTTTAGTTCTGCCTAAAATTTGTAAAAGTTTTTGGCGCACTATTTCCGGCTGTTGGATTTCGCCGTTAACAATCAAGCCGGCGGGCAGGCGTATTTCTCTTAGTTGAGAAATTTCAAAGCAACTTTTTTTGTAAAAAGAAGCGGGTTTGAGTTGGATAAGCTTGATGGACAAATCGCCAATCTCCAAACCAAAAGCATTGTTAAAAGGATTTCTGAACATAATTATATATTTTGCGCCAGACTATACATAGGCATAATGACGGCCACGGCTATACCAGCCACGGCAAAACCTAATATCAATATGATTACCGGTTCAATAATGGTGGTAAAATTTTTCATGGTGGTATCAACTTCATTGCCATAGTATTCAGACAGTTCCGCCAGCATGTCTTCGGTCTTACCTGATTGTTCCCCTACCATAATCATTTCTGTTACCATGGGTGGAAAGGTATCGGGATTTTCCGCCAATATTTCAGAGAGCGGACGGCCTTTTTTGAGCGCTTCAGAAGTATCTAAAAGATTTTGCCGATAAATCACATTAGTTTGGACATCGGAACAAATTTTGGTGGCTTCAATAATCGGAATAGTGCTTTGCAAAAGTGAAGAAAGAGTCATGGTAAAGCGCGCCAAACTTATTTTTTTGATTATCATCCCAAAGATGGGTAATTTTAAGTATATTTTATGCATTAATTTTTTAATAGCTGGTTTTTTCATTAACAGATAAAATCCAATTATAAAAAGGACTATGCCAATTCCCAGCCAGATTCCATAATTTTGTCCGAAATCAACCACGGCTATTAAAATTCTGGTAGAAATAGGCAATTGCGCGTCAAATTCTTTGAACATTACCATTAATTTGGGCAAAACAAAAAAGACGATTTCAATACTAATAGATATCATGGCCACGATGATAACAGCCGGATAAATCATGGCTCCGCGTATTTTGGAGTTTAATTCCGCGCTTTTTTTCATTTGCGCGGCCACTTGTTCCAAAGCTTCTTCCATTTTGCCGGCAGTTTCTCCGGCAGCGATCATGTTGACATATATGGGCGGAAAAACACGCGGATATTTGCCTAGCATTTCGCTAAGCTGATTGCCTTTTTCTATGCCTTCTTTAATCTTGGCGATAATATTTTTTAGTTTTTTATTTTCTATTTCTTGGCTTAAAATTTTTAAAGCTTCTATCAAAGACAAACCGGCTTTGACCATTGTTTTTAAATGGCTGATAAACAAAATCTTTTGCACGGTTTTAACGCGTGATAGATAATGGGTAACCCAAATATTTAATTTTTTTTCAAATTCAGAAAGTTCTTTTTCTTTTTTTGGCATATTTAATTACAAAGTTTAATCTTTGGTTACTCTTAAAATTTCGCTAATGGTGGTAATACCCATTTTGGACTTGATCAAGCCGTCTTCAAAAATAGTAATCATGCCTTGGGCGCGAGCATATTGTTTGACATCGTCAGCAGTGGCGCGCTGGTTGATTTTTTTGGTTAAGGCCTCATCAATCGGCAGAACTTCGTAAATGCCGACTCGTCCTTTGTAGCCGGTTTGTCCGCAACGGCGACAACCAGCGCCTTGATAAAAAGTCATTGTCTTGGAGCTGGTTCCTTTTTGGCGAGGCAGATTTTTTTTGAATAAGGCGTTCATTTTTTTGACATCAAAAACTTTGGCCAGTTCATCAGCCGCGTCTTTGTCCAGCTTGTATTCTTTTTTGCAATGCGGGCAGATTTTACGCACCAATCGTTGCGCTGCCACTATATTGGTGGTAAAAGCCACTAAAAATGGTGGCACTCCCATATCTATTAAACGAGGCAAGGTAGTGGGGGCGTCATTGGTATGTAGAGTTGATAAAACCAAATGTCCGGTCATGGCGGCATGGATGGCGATTTCAGCTGTTTCTTGATCGCGAATTTCTCCAACCATTATTATATCAGGATCTTGGCGCAAAAAAGAACGCAGGCCAGAAGCAAAAGTAAAACCGGCTTTGGGGTTGATTTGGCTTTGGTTGATGCCACTGATGCGATATTCAATCGGGTCTTCAATCGTACAGATATTTACACCCGGTTTGTTTAATATTCCCAAAATTGAATAAAGAGTGGTGGTTTTGCCGGATCCGGTCGGTCCGGTAACCAATATCATGCCATGCGGTTTTTTGATAGCTTGTTCAATTTGCTTGCCCACGCTGGGCAGAAATCCCAGTTGTTCAAGATTGAGAGGTTTGGCGCCTTCATGTAATATGCGCATAACTATTTTTTCGCCATCATAAACCGGTATAATGGAAACGCGAAAAGCGATTTTATCGTCTTCCAATTGAATTTTGAAGCGTCCATCCTGCGGTATCATGTGTTCATCAATTTTTAGATTGGACAGGATTTTTATTCTGGCGATCAATCCGTTTTGGACTGTTTTGGGCAAAGTCATTACTTGTTTTAGAATTCCGTCAATGCGATAGCGGACCACGATTTGCTTTTCATAAGGCTCAAGATGAATATCGGACGCGCCTTCATAAACAGCATGTTCCAAAACAGTGTTGGCAATATTGATAATGGGCAGTTCTTCAGCCACTTTTTTGAGTTCTTTGCCCCCTTGAGAATCGCCGGCTTCTTGGATGATTTCCAAATCTTTTTCTAATTCAGAATGGAAAAGACGCAAAGTTTGTTTGAGATCATCCGGACTGGTGATATAAACTTTTGGTTCTAGTCCGGTTTTTCGGCGTAAAAATTCAATGGTTTGAATATCAGTCGGATCAGTCATGGCCAGCTTGATTTGATCTTTTTCTTTTTCAAAAGCAATTACTTGGTGAGTGCCGGCCACCGGTCCCGGAACCATATTTAAAATGTCTTTTTTAATTTCTTTTCCCTTTAGGGCAATATATGGAATTTCCAGATAAAGGCCGATTTTTTCATACAACTCCTGTTCGTTGAGAATTTGGTCGGCTGTTAAAACATCCAATAATTCTTTACCCTGCTTTTCGGCTTTGGTTGTGGCTAAGCGCAATTCGTTGGCTGAACAGAGCTTGTATTTTTTAATTACATCTTTTAATATTTTTAAGGGGAGCATATTTTTGTCAAAAAATTTAATTCTAAAAATTTAACCGCCCAAGGCTGTTTATTTGAATTATATTATAGCATGAAAGGTGATTTTTTAAAAATATTGCGTCAATTAGGGGGCGTCTTGACTTTTTGTTGATATTGGGCTAAAATAGTTCCGCCCTTTAATTTTAAAAAAATAATAAGAAAAGGGCATTTTACATAAAATTTATCTTTATTTTATTTTTCTATGAAGAAGTATGAGTTAATATTAAGTCTGCCAGGGACTTTGGATGACAAAGAAGTAGAGCAGGAAGTGCAAGTTGTGTTGGAAACGGTCAAAAAAATATCTGTTGACCCTCAAGTGAATAATTTAGGTAAAATTCGCTTGGCTTATCCGATCAACCAAATACGCTATGGCTATTATTATTCAGTGGTTTTTAATGCTGAAGAAAATGACGCCGCCAAATTGAATCGTGATTTACAGTTAAATAAAAATCTTTTGCGAGCGGTTTTAAATGTATATAATGAAAAAGTTAAACCTCGCCAAAGCCTTAATATTAGCGGAATGCCACCGATTAAAAAAGATAAAGAAGCTGAAGTTAAAGAAAAAATGAGTTTAAATGACGTCATGACTGACCAAGAAACCACAGAAGAAGTTGTTGCCAAGGAAAAGACTGAAAATAAAAAAGAAGTAAACATAGATGATATAGACAAGAAATTGGATGAAATTTTGGAAAATGGCGAACTTACACCGGGAATTTAATTAAAGAGATCCAATTTATAGAGATCCAAGGTTATTTATTTAATATTTAGTATTATGGATCTAAATAAAGTAATGTTAATCGGGCGCTTAACCCGCGACCCGGAACTGCGCAATATTGCCAGTGGCCAGTCAGTCAGCAACTTAGGTTTGGCCACCAATCGTTATTGGAAAGACGGTTCAGGACAGCGTCAAGAGCAAGTTGAATATCACAATATAGTTTTGTGGGGTAAATTAGCGGAAATTGCCGCTCAATATTTGGGCAAAGGCAGACGCGTATATATAGAAGGCCGTTTGCAAACCAGAGAATGGACCGGCAAAGATGGCGTTAGCCGTCGCACTACTGAAATTGTGGCAGAAAATATGATTATGCTGGATGGTCCAAAAAGTTCCGGACAAGCGCCGGCTGTCAGTGGTAATTTTGTTCAGAATAACAGTCAATCTGTTGCTAATGACGAAGTAATTGAAGAAGAAGTAAAAGTTGAAGACATACCTTTTTAAAATTTTAAATAATCATACATAGAATAATTATGATTAAGACTAAGGGCAAACAATGTTATTATTGCGCCAACAAAAACAAGGGCGATGAAGTGGATTACAAAGATGTGGTCACTTTGCGTCGTTTTGTATCTTCATATATGAAGATCGCTCCGCGCCGGCGCAGTGGGTTGTGCGCTAAGCACCAAAGAGCCGTGGCCAATGCCATCAAGAGAGCCAGGCAATTATCTTTGATGCCATTCAAAGCCTAATTTGGCTTTGTTTGTAGCATAAATGAACTCCCCGCTTTTTATCAGGCGGGGTTTTTATCTTAAAATTATGTCAACTTGGCGGGAATTAAAAAACAATGACAGATTGAAGCGCGTTTATCAGCGCCGGCTGGATATTATTCGTCATATTCGCGATTTTTTTGAATCCAAGGATTTTTTGGAAGTTGATACGCCGATTGCCTTGCGTTTGGCCGGTCAAGAAACCAATCTGACGCCAGTGCCTGTAGATTTTCATCATCCCGATGGCCGAGTAAGAAAATTTTATTTGCAAACTTCGCCGGAATACGGAATGAAAAAATTGTTGGCTGTTGGTTTTGAACGCATCTGGCAGATGTGCAAAAGTTTTCGCGATCAAGAAGATTGGGGCGGACTGCATAATCCGGAATTTACCATGATTGAATGGTATCGCTTAGAGGCTGATTTGGATGAGATAATGAGTGATTGTGAAAATTTGTTTAGATTTGTGGCGCAAAAAATAGACCAAAATATCATTGAATACAGAGAAAGACAGATTGATTTAAGCAAGCCATGGGCTAAGATGAGCATGAAAGAATTATGGGCCAAATATGCCAAGGCTGATTTGGATCAGATGCTTGATAAAAATAATTTAGCCGAGTTTGTCCACGCTCAAGGCTATTCTGTTAGTCCGACAGATAGTTATGAAGAGCTTTTTTTTACGATTTTTTTGAATTTGATTGAACCGCGATTAGTTGAATTGGGAGCGGTGTTTGTGTATGATTATCCGGCGCAAATGTGTTCTCTTAGCCGGCTTTGTTTGGATGATGCGCGTTATGCCCAACGATTTGAACTGTATATTGGCGGTTTGGAAATAGCTAATGCTTTTGGTGAATTGACCGATAAGACTGAACAAAAAAAACGCTTGGTTAAAGATAGACTTAAACGCCAGTCAGATGGACGGACGGTTTATGATTTGGATGAAGATTTTATTGAGGCTTTGGGAGAAATCAAGTCAGCGCCGGCCGGTATTGCCTTGGGCGTGGATCGTATGGTATTATTGCTTAGCGGAGCCAAAAACATCAATGAAGTAATTTTTCAATCCGTAGCCAATCAATTGGAATTATAAAATAATAAGTTTAAAAATATGGCCTCAACCAGTGAAGTGAGAAAAGGAGTGGTAATCAATCATCAGGGCGATCTTTATGCCGTGGTGGAGTTCCAGCATGTCAATCCGGGCAAAGGCGCGGCTTTTGTGCGCACTAAGATGAAAAATTTGTCCAATGGCAAAGTGATTGAAAATACTTACAAAACCAGTGAAAGCATAGATATAGTCCAAGTTGAATTTACCAATATGCAGTTTTTGTATTCCGGTGATTTGTCCAGCAGTTTTATGAATATGACCAGCTACGATCAGATAGATATGGACAATGATTTGATTGGTTCGGATCTTAAATATTTAAAAGAGGGTTTGGAAGTGGTAGTGGGATTGTATGAAGATCGTCCGGTAAGCATTCAAATACCGAAAAAAATCAAATACAAAGTAGTGGAAGCGCCTCCGGCTGTTAAGGGCGACACCGCTTCAGGCAATGTAACCAAAGAAGTGGTGTTGGATAATGGTTTGACTGTGCGGGCGCCTATTTTTATTAAAGAAGGTGAAGAAATAATGGTTAATACGGAGACAGGTGAATATTCAGAAAGATCCAATGGTTAAGATAGTTTAATGGTTGGTTTGGAAATCTAATAAAAAAATCCCTTGAAATAATCAAGGGATTTTTGGTATTATGATTCGTCGTCTGTTTCTTCTTCTGTGTCTGGAGTTTCTTCCTCCGCATTGTTGGAGTCTTTTTTATCTTCACAGGCGCAATCGCCTTCTTCACAACAATTTTCTTCTTGGTTGCCACAACCACAACCTTCTGATCCACACATAGATTTTAAATTAAGAATAAAAAGCCTTTTTAAGGCCTAACGATGGTTATTATAGCATAATTTAGCGATTTTGTCAAGAGCATATACAGGAAGAGCGTCTCAATCCGAGGTTGTTATGAATGTTAAATTTTGCCTTACTACCATTTTGGTATAATCGGTTTCAAATCCTTTGGCGCGCACAAAAAAATAGCCGAAACAGTGGTTATTTTTTGTAAAATATGGTAAAATTTGTTAGTATTAAATTAATAACTAATTTATTATTGTCATATGAAATTTTCTAAAAATATTTCTAATACTTCTACTTCTAGAGTGCTTAGTCCGGAGGAGGCAGCTAAATATGAAGAAGCTTTCAGACAGAATAGCCAAGACATGGAAAAATCTTTTCGTTATTTTCATCTCTACTTTATAATACCGGGATTAATTATTTTGATCATCGGTTTAATGGTATTAAATAATGTTTTTAGTTTTATCCGTAAAAGCGAAACAGTCAAAGGAAAAGTAATTGAAAATGTACTCACTACTGACAGTGATGAGGATAATTATTATTATCCAAAAGTGACCTTTAATACCAAGACAGGAGAAGAAATAACTTTCACTGGCGATATTGGCAGTTATCCCCCTGATTATACAGTTGGACGGACAGTTGAGGTGCTGTATAATAAGGAAGATCAATATGATGCTAAAATAAAATCGTTTATTTCTCTTTGGCTATTGCCACTTGTCTTAATAGGTTTTGGTGGAATTTTTGTCCTAGCCGGTTTTGGAGCAAAATCTGCTCGAAAAGAAACAAATTCCATATCTTAATTTTTTCTAGGTGTCTACGATGTATCTCATCTTATTCAGATGATCAAAGTTTGATTTGGAGCTAGAATCAGGTAAGAATCACGCGCCATCCACTGCCAACCAATAATTGATTGGCATTGGATGAAGCCCCGGCCCGTCATGCGTTGCGCGCACGGCGGACCGGGGGGGGGTGGTAGGGGGACGTGGATTATATCCACGTCCCCCTATCTTCGTAGGGGTGGCCCAGGTAGGGCCACTCCTGCGGGGTGGGGGGGGTCTGGGGGGCTTGCGCCCCCTTTTTCTTTTCCATGAGAAACCTCCTCCCCCGACCAAGTCGGGGGTGAAATTGCCCCCCTGGGGGGGCAGTTGATGTTTTGAGGCTGACAAAAGCCATTTTTGGCTAAAACAAGCTTTTGTCAGCCTCAAAACATACAAATATTGTAAAGAGCAACAAAAAAACCACCGTTTGACGGTGGCCAATATTGGAAATAAACCAAATATCAACTCACCGTCGGGTGGTTAATGATAATACTAATAATCAAGCTGGATTGTCTTTGATTTATTTTCATATGATTTTAATATGTTAACACATTTGTAGAATCGGTCAATTATTGGTTGTGGATAAAATTAATGTCTTTATCCACAATCGGAATTTGACAATTTATTCGGCTTGTATTAGTGTACCGATACATCAGTACAAACATTTATGGTCATAAACCCCAAACAAAAGCAAGAATTAATCAAAACCATCCTGTCGATCAGGCAACCCGAACTAATGGATAGTTTTTTGCGTGATATTTTAACTTCGGCTGAATATGTCGATGTGGTCAAGCGTCTGCAGATACTCAAAAGGCTACGCCAGGGCCGGACGCACCGCCAAGTGGCCAGAGAACTCGGCGTGAGTATTTCCAAAGTCACGCGCGGGGCCAAATTATTGCAATCCAAAAACAACTTAAACTGGTGGCGCGCTTCATTTGATTAAAGCGTCCGGTTTTTGTTTTTAGTCTTGATCCGGGCGTTTTGCCGGATTTTTTAATTTTAAACTATGAACTTACCCAAAATACAATTACCCAAAAAACCAACCTACATCACTCTGGCGCATGATGTGGATTTTTGTGAATTATTTAAAAAAATTGAAAAGCAGTTTGACAATTGTTATTTGTTTGAATCTCTGGGCGAGCCGCATCGCGCCAGCCGTTATTCTGTTATGGGATTTGGGCCCAAGCATATTATCCGCGCCAAAAACAAGGATTTGTTTTTTGACGATCAGAAATTGGAAACCGACAATCCGTATTATGCTTTGCGCCAAATCGCGCCGCAGGATATTATCAGCCGTCGTTATGCCGGCGGATTGGTGGGATACATGAGCTATGAAGCCGTCAACTATATTGAGCCGTCCGTCAATGTCAAAGTGCACGAGCGGTTTGATCAGTTTATGTTTGGCGTGTACACGGACGGGCTGGTTTTGGACAGCATGACCAACGAACTCTTTTATTTTTTTTACGATCAAAATCGTCTGGAGCGAATCCAGCAAATCATGAAGCAGAGCGCGGCGCAAAAGCCAATGACCGGGCGGACTGCCGAGCAAAAATCAGTACAGGTAAAATTCAAAGGCGATAATATGACGCGCGACGAGCACGCCAAAGTCGTAAACGACGTCAAAGAAAAAATCAGGGGCGGATATACTTTTCAATGCGAGGTCGGATTCAAAAGCGAATATGAAATTCAGGGCGACTGCATGCAAGTGTATGAAAAACTGCGCGCCGTCAATCCTTCTCCCTACATGTATTACGTCAAATTCGGCGGCAAAAAAATCATCGGCGCCAGTCCGGAAAGATTGTTCAGTTTGGTTGACGGCCAAGCTGAAACCCATCCTTTGGCCGGCACTATTCGGCGCGGAGAAAACGAATTGCAAGACAAGCGCTTGGCGCGCGAAATGTTCAACGACCCCAAAGAAGCGGCTGAACACAATATGCTGGTGGATATGCACCGCAATGATATCGGCCGCATCAGCCAATTCGGCACAGTCAAAATCCAGAGCCTGATGGATATTAAAAAATTCCAATATGTTCAGCATATCGGCACGGAAATTAGCGGCATAATCGATCCGAGTAAAGATATGTTTGACGGATTGGCGTCATTATTGCCGGGCGGAGTATTGTGCGGCGCGCCCAAAGTGGAAACAATCAAAATCATTGACCAAAACGAAAGCCAGGCACGCGGGCCGTATGGCGGTGCTGTGGGCAGTTTTGGATTTAATGGCGACTGCACTTTTGCCATTCCGATTCGGACTTTGTTTGTGGACGGCTCGTATGCCTACACCCAGACTTGCAGCGGGATTGTTTATGATTCCCAGCCGGATAAAGAATACCATGAAATCGTAAAAAAATTGGAAGGCATGAAAAGAACTTTGGATTTTTTTCAATAGGATTATTGGAGTTTTATCTCCAAATATAATGTTTTCGAAAGGTTCCTCAAAATATTATATTTGGAGATAAAACTCTATAACATAATATTTATATGAAAATTTTAATTATAGACAATTTTGACTCCTTTACTTTTAATCTGTATCAGATGGTCGGCAAAATCATGCAGACTAGCGGGCGGAATTTTGAATTGGATGTCAGGCGCAACAATGAGATTACTCTGGATGAGATCAGGCAAGCCAATTACGAACGGATAATTATTTCTCCGGGTCCGGGCGCGCCTGATGATGACAAATATTTTGGCGTGTGCGCGGATGTTTTAAAAGAATTGGGCCGAACAATTCCGACATTGGGCGTGTGTTTGGGCATGCAGGGGCTGGCTTATCATTATGGCGGCAAGATTGTCAGGCGCGCCGAGCCTATGCACGGCAAAACCAGTTTGATCAGGCATGATAACAAAGGAATTTTTGCCGGCCTGCCGCAAGGTTTGCGGGTAATGCGCTATCATTCTTTGCTGGTGGATTCATCTAGCTTGTCGGATTGTTTGGAAATAACAGCCAGAGTGGATGACCGTACTGGCCAACCGGATATTATGGGTCTGCGCCATAAGCAGTTTCCAATTTCAGGCGTGCAGTTTCATCCGGAATCTTTTGCCACCGAAGGCGGCCGGCAAATATTGAACAATTTTTTGTTTAATGAAAATATATGAAACAGTATTTAAAAAAATTAATTAGCGGCCAAGATTTAGATGAAAATATGATGCAGGAGATTTTTGAAGGCATTATTGCCGGGTCGGTTGATCCGATTATGGCGGGCGGGATTTTGACGGCTTTGGCCGCCAAGGGCGAGACGGAAAACGAGATTCGGGGAGTGGTCAAAACCATGCGAAAACACATGAAAATAATACAGGCTAATGCGGGTATGGCCGGAGTTGTCTTGGATACTTGCGGTACTGGCGGAGATGGCGCGCGTACTATCAATGTTTCCACTTTGGCGGCGCTTTTGTGCGCGGCCGCCGGAGTAAAAGTGGCCAAGCACGGCAATCGGTCAGTCAGCTCCAAATGCGGGAGCTTTGATGTCTTGGAAGAATTGGGAGTCAAGATTGATTTAGAGCCAAAGCGATCACTTGCCTGCTTAAATGAAATCGGAATCGCCTGTCTATTCGCGCCCATGTACCATCCGGCCATGAAAAATATTGCGCCGATTAGAAAAGCTTTGGGGATCAGGACGGTTTTTAATTTGATCGGGCCGGCGCTTAATCCGGCTTCGGCCAATTGCCAGTTAATCGGGGTGTGCGACTTGCCAACTGCTGAAAAATTGGGCCGGATTTGCCTCTCGCTGGGATCCAAAAAAGTTTTATTGGCGCATAGTCGCGACGGTCTGGATGAAATCAGCGCTTCTGCTCCGACTGATATTTATGAATTTAATATCGGCCATAAAATGAAAAAATATACAGTGGAACCCGAGAGCCAATGTAGTTTGGATGAATTAAAGGGCGATGACAGCCGAGCCAATGCCAAAATCTTAAGTGAGATTTTGCAGGGGCGCGGCACAGATGCTCAAAACGAATTTGTCGCCCTTAATGTGGCTGGCGGGTTGGTAGCGGCCGGAGTATATGATGATTTTGCTTTAGCCAAAAAGCGGGCGCATGAACTGCTGGAGTCAGGGGCTGGTTTTGCAAAATTGCAGGAATTGGTAAAATACACTAATCAATAATATGAATTTTATACCAGAATTAGATAAAGTGGGCGGAAAATTAAAAGAGATTTTGATTTACAAACAAACCGAATTGGCCAAGCGCCAAAAAGATCTTCCCTTGGAAGAATTAAAAAAAGCTTTGTCAGCCCAAAATTCAGCCGAACGAGATTTTATTGGCGCTTTGAAAAAATCCCGCGGCTTAGGCCTGATCGCGGAAGTCAAAAAAGCCTCACCCTCAGCCGGGCAGATTAATGTGCGGGTGGATGTTGCGCGGCAGGCCAAGCAGTATGAAAAATTCGGCGCGAACGCGATTTCGGTTTTAACTGATGAGAAGTTTTTTTCCGGTAAATTAGAGTTTATCAAGCAAATCAAAGCCGAAGTTAACTTGCCCGTCTTGCGCAAGGATTTCATATTTGATCCTTATCAAGTCTATGAATCCAAACTGGCCGGAGCGGACGCAATATTGCTTATCACAACTATTTTATCTTTGGATAATTTACGAGCGCTATATAATCTGGCGCATGAGCTGGGACTGCAATGTTTGGTGGAAGCGCACATTCAAGAGGATTTGCAAAAAGCTCTGGCGATTGACGCGCGACTTATCGGGATTAACGCGCGCGATTTACAGAGTTTTGAGGTTAGTTTGGATAATTTTGTTAAATTGGCTGGCAATGTGCCGCCGGACAAATTATTGGTGGCAGAATCAGGAATTTTTGGCCGGCTGGATGCGTTAAAAGTTAAATCCGCCGGAGCCAAAGCGATTTTGGTGGGCACAAGCCTGATGCGGGCGGATAATTTGGAGGAAAAAATTAAAGAGTTGAAATTATTATAGTTGGCAACCAATCTTTGTAGCTGATAAAATTATTTTTTATGTCCAAAATTAAAATCTGCGGAATTACCAATTTGCAAGACGCGCAAGTTGCCGCTAAGGTCGGAGCGGATTATTTGGGTTTTATCGTGGGCGCGTTAAATTCGCCGCGGCTTATCAGCGCGCAGAGAGTGGCTGAGATTATCAAGCAAGTCAAACGGCAAAATCCGGAGATTAAAACAGCCGGCGTGTTTGTGGATATTGACAGTGATGATGTGGTTCGGGCGATCAAAAAATGCCAATTTGATGTCGCGCAATTGCACGGAGATGAATCAGTCCAATATTGCCGGCAATTAAAAAATGCTTTATCAAAACAAAAATTAAAAAACCGCGTTCAAGTTTGGAAGGCTGTGATTATCAAAACCAAAGCCGACAAAAACAAGATCAAGAAATATTTTGGCGCGGTTGATAAAATCATGGTGGATTCGGGCAAGGGCAGCGGCCAGCAGATTGATTTGGATTTGTTAAAAAATATTTGCGTGGATGTATTGGCCGGAGGTTTGGGCCCAAGCAATGTCTGTCAGGCTATCGCAAAAATTAACCCCCGGATTGTGGATCTCAACAGTCGGCTGGAAAAATCCGCCGGACAAAAAGATGAAGAATTGATAAAATTAGCTGTAAATAAAATAAAACAGATGGACACGCAAGATATATTTTTTAAGGGAAAATTTAGCGCTGATGATAACGGGTATTTTGGCGATTTTGGCGGGCGGTACGCGCCCGAGTTATTAAGTCGTCCTTTGCAAGAATTGCAAACGGCGTATGAACAGGCCAAAACTGACCCCAAATTCAAGCAAGAGCTGATGGATTTGTATTATAATTATTCCGGTCGGCCCACGCCTTTGTACTACGCGGCCAATTTGACGGCGCGTTTGGGCGGAGCGAAAATATATTTAAAAAATGAAGGCTTAAATCATACAGGCGCGCACAAAATCAATCATTGTTTGGGTCAGGCATTATTGGCCAAAAGAATGGGCAAGACCAGATTGATTGCCGAGACCGGCGCCGGCCAGCATGGATTGGCTACAGCCACAGTGGCGGCCAAGTTTGGATTTGAATGCACAGTATATATGGGAGCAGTGGATGTGGAGCGCCAGCGTCCCAATGTTTTTTGGATGCAACAATTAGGCGCTAAAGTTGTGTCTGTAGAATATGGGGATCAGCGGTTAAAAGATGCAGTCATGGCCGGACTGCAGGATTGGACGGCTAATTATCGCGACAGCTATTATCTGCTCGGCTCGGCTCTGGGTCCGCATCCATATCCGTCTATGGTGCGCGATTTTCAAAATATTGTCGGATTGGAAGTCAAAGAGCAATTGCAAGAGCGCGAAAATCGCTTGCCCGACTATTTAATCGCCTGCGTTGGCGGTGGCAGTAATGCCATTGGCCTGTTTAATGCTTTTTTAGATGATAAGCAGGTAAAAATGATCGGCGTGGAAGCCGGCGGCAAAGGCGTCAAAAAATTTGGCCAGCATGCGTCTCGTTTGCAGGGTTCGGCCAAGCTGGGAGTCGTGGAAGGATACAAATCATATTTTTTACAGGATGATGATGGGCAAATTCAGCGCACGCATAGTATTTCCGCCGGGCTTGATTATGCCGGCATCGGTCCCCAACACGCTCATTTGTTTACTCAAGGGCGGGTGGATTACCATTATGCCACGGACGACGAAGTGCTGACGGCTTTTAAATTGCTGGCTAAAACCGAAGGCATACTGGCGGCTTTGGAATCTTGCCACGCTGTGGCAAAAGCCATTAAGCTGGCTCCGACTCTGGCCAAGGACAAGATTATTGTGGTGAATGTTTCCGGCCGCGGAGACAAAGATATTTTTATTGTCGCTGACGCGCTGGGAGATGAGGATTGGAAAGAATATTTAAAGAGTAAAAGCAAATAACCATGCCAACCTGTATGATTTTCGGAAACGCGGATTTCTCCAGCGTCGAAATCCGCTCCGGTTCTCGGCAAAATTCCCCGACTTTGTCGGGGAACCGTGCATTTTGCCTCGAAAGGTTCCTCAAATCATACAGGTTGGCAGACAATATAAAAAAATATGAATTTAATAGATAAACAATGCAAGCGGATTAAATCAGAAAAGCGGCTGGGCCTGATGATGCATGTGGTTTTGGGCTATCCCAGTTTGGAGGCTTCGCGTCAATTAATTTTGGCCATGGCTCAAAACAGGGTGGATTTTATTGAGATGCAGATTCCTTTTTCCGATCCTCTGGGCGATGGTCCGGTTATTCGTCTGGCCAATACCGCGTCTTTGTCAGCCGGGTTTAGGACCAAGCAGGCTTTTATGCTCGCCAAAAAATTGCGGCGCAAAGACAAAGTTGAAATTCCGCTTTTGTTTATGACTTATTTTAATATTGTTTTTAATTACGGAGTGAAAAAGTTTTGCGCGGATGCGCAAGCGGCCGGAGTGAACGGGCTGATTATACCGGATTATCCGTCCGCGGCTGAAACGCATGATCATTTGTCAAAGTATGCCAAAAAATACAACCTGCAACTGATTGAGTTTGTTTCGCTGGATAGCGCGCCGGCGGACATCAAAAGAGCGGCCAAAACAGCGCGCGGGTTTGTTTATTGTTTTGCCCAGCGCGGAGTAACCGGCCGGCGCCAGCAGATGCTAGAGGAGTTGGGCGGGCATTTGAAGCGTTTGAAAAAATATATTAAGATACCTTTGGCCGTTGGATTTGGTATTTCTCGGCCCGAACATTTGGCTAATCTAAAAGGCAAGGCTGACATCGGGATTGTTGGGAGCGCGGTGTTGGAGGAGTATAACCGAAGGGGGTTGAGTGGGGCGGTGGGGTTGGTGGGGAGGTTGAGGAATGGTTAAATATTGTAAAATTATATGTTTGAGAATATTGATAAGGTAAACATAGTATTATTAATAGATTTATATGCTTAAAATAGAAAAGACTCGTAGATGTTTAGAAATAATGGAATCCAAATCTATTAAATTTTCTTTTCTTCTTAAGAGGGAGTGGCATGTACCCCTTTTTTCAGACAGTCTTTTAACCTTTGGATGAATTAATTTTAAATGATTTTAGACAGCCACGCAAGTGGCATTTTTTAATTCTTGCCTTTGCCTGAACTT
>Ga0210057_1002417_pt1 | contig 26733 bp, 34 predicted proteins | sample CryGeyCG2114_010_2_FD_183968 | JGI IMG/M metagenome (GOLD analysis project Ga0210057, IMG submission 183968) | Groundwater microbial communities from aquifer - Crystal Geyser CG10_big_fil_rev_8/21/14_0.10 (SPAdes) (version 2) | ecosystem: Environmental > Aquatic > Deep subsurface > Groundwater ...
GCCCCCGCCCCTAAAGGTTTTTAAGGAACTTACGAACATCTTACAGTATTTTAATCTTCATTTGCGCAGTTCATACCAAAAAAGGCTTGTTCTTTACCTCCTAATCGTGGTCAATGCCCTCCTTTTCTAATTAGCCATGTTAAGTCAATATTGTTTTGCGTAGCCCAATCCTGCAACTCCTGCCGCTGCTCCTGATTCTTTTGGTGTTTTTGTTCCTGTGTCAAATTCTGCCAGTTACCTTGGTTTTGCTCTCTTTGATCTTTAATCTGCCGATGTTTTTCCAGAATTAAATTCTTTTGTTCCTCGGTCAATTGGCCATCGGCAACCGCCTGGTTTAATCTTTCCTCAAAGTTTGTTTCCATTTGTTGCTGGCGCTCCTGCCGGTCCTGCTCAAACACGGCCTGCACATCCGCTTCGTTAAGCCCAAATTTTTGCGCTAATTTTTGAATCAGGTCATCGCGTCCATTTTCGAAACCCTGTGCTTTGGCCCGGTAAACCCCTAGAGCAACTGTGCCCACTAACGCCAAAGAAAGTCCGGCAATCACTAAGATTCTTTTGCTCATGAATATCACCTCCTGTATATTTAATTAGAGCTTTAGCTTACCTGTTCAATCTGAAGAAAGTCTTAAGGATTGCCGGTTCGGCTAAATTGCTCCGTGGGATTGAGTTGGATATTTTCGGCAGTTACGGTTCCGTCTTGGTTTTCCTGACCAAATACCGCCACTGTCTCCCCTACTGCTAGATCTTCTTTTGCAGCTTCGCTGGCTTTGTTAATTTGGGTTTTTTCGGAAATGACTACTATCTTGCCGCCGCCATCAGCTGTTTTGACAGTAATTGAGTTGTCATCGGCGCTAATAATTTCTCCGCTGACCGATCCGCCTACCCCCCGTCCCATTTGTCCTCTAGTCTGTTCGTTATTTTGACCAGCACCCATCCGCACGGCGTTTGGTTGAGCAAAGTCGGCTCTAACTTTATTCTTTTGATAGTAAATGCCGCCAAAGAACCCACCAGCACCTACTCCAGCGCCGCTATTGGCGGGAGATCTTAATGGCGATAGTCAAGTTGATATTGCTGATTTAGTTATTGTTGGGGTGAATTTTGGCACCGGCAATTCCGCTGGTGATGCTAACAGGGACGGTTGGGTGGATATCGCTGATTTAGTTATTGTTGGCAGTAACTTTGGTAAAACTTCACTTTAGAGTTTTTTGAGATAACGAAGAAAGCCGCTAGGCCTCTTGGCCGACAGGCGCGGTTGGGTCTGTGCATAAATCTTGCCGATTGGTATGAAGAGAGGCTTTAGTAAATAAAAATCCCCACTAATGTCGTTGGTTGCCAAAAGCAGCCAATACTTTAGTGGGGAAAAAGGAAATTCGTTTGGAAGGCATGTTTGTAAGTCAGCCGGAAAACTCTGCCTTTCTCATCATCTCTTCCGCGCATTTCTGGCAAGTAACGTCGCTGAAGGGGCAGTTGACGCAGTCCGGCCATCTTCTTTGAGTAGCGCATCCTTGACAACAGCTATTACGGCTGTAGCAAATTTCACATACCCATTTTTGGCAGAGAACGCATTGTTCAAGATCTTTTGGAAGGTTCCAATTCGTCTCCCACCAAGTAGTTGCCTCAGGTCCAGAACCTTCACGGTGCATAACTTTCCTAGGACCTGTAGGAAGATGGCCACATATGTAGCATTTACACTTTCCCTGAAGTTCGTGGAGTTTTCTTTGGTACTCCCGCTCCTCTGCCTCTTTTTTCCTTCTTTCTTTCTCCCTTTCTTTCTCCGCTTCTCTTTTATTTCTTTCAATACTGAACCTGCCAAATCTCTCTTTCCAGTCGCTCATTTTGGTCTCTCCTTATGTAGAAAAGAAAAGCTGTAATACCAAAGATCCCAAAGAAACACTTTTTAAGCCGGAGTAGTAAGAAAAGCTGGAGTGAGAGGGTGTGGTTGGGAAAACTCCAATTCAGGAGGACTTGGCCATCGCCTCTCACTCCGTAGAACGTTACGCGCAAGCTACTTGGGATCGGGATCTGGCCCAGATAGTGCGTCGGGATCTTGGCAAGGACTGCGTCCACCGGTGTTGTCAAAGTTTGAATTGCCCGCCAAAGCATCTCGTCTATCTAGGAAGACACGGCCGTCTACAGAAGTGAAATAGGTGTATCCTCTACCCCGACCACCGTGTCCACCTCTGTTGCCCCTATTGCCAGAACCTCGTCCTGAACCTCTGTCCCTTTGCGACATGGTTACCTCCTTTCCTTGCGAACACATACGCATAAAGGTGAGCTATTTTCCCTCTATCCTCCTGACCTAATTTAACCGTACCTTAAATATATACATATGTCAATATGTATATTTGTGGGTTGATGGGTGTGCGTACTCACACTATTTATGTTACAATCACTGATAATTCACAGGATTTATGCACCTTCGCAGAATACCACGGGCTTGCCCATGGATGAATGCGATACTCGTAACTTACAAGTATTTACATTAGTTTACTTAGTGCTGCGGCGCATGCCCGTCCTCCGCAGTAGCAGCTGCTACTGCTACGGAGGATGGATCGTACCACTAAGTTCCACCGTCCCGCCAGGGCGGGACGGTGTCACCAAGTGGTACCACGCGCTTGCGCGTGGGGCTCCATAAGAATAGTATGCGTATATACATTTCTGTTGCCACACAGAATATTAAGGAAAATTTAACATCGGCGGACAAGATTCATACTCTTGTGCAAAAATATGGACATACGCATACTGCCTCTTGGAATGTTGCTTTTTATGAAGGGCAACAAAATTTTCCAGAGGAGCGGAATTCTGATTTAAGGGTTAAAAATGAAATCCTTAGAAGCGATCTGATGATTGCTGAAATAAGCATTCCTTCGTTTGGGGTTGGCTATTTTGTATGTCTGGCCCAAATGTATCAGGTACCGGTTGTTTGTTTGTATCATTCTAAATATAAAGACAACGTATCGGCGTTTTTAAAGACATTTTCGGCTAACAACTTTTTGGTTTTGGAATATGACGACAGTAATCTTGAGCAGGTGTTTTGCACCGCGGTGGAAAAATCAACTCCAAAAAAAGTAAGATTTAATTTTAACCTGCGTCAAAAGAGTTACAGATATTTGAATGTTTTGGCAAAAGAAGGCCATAAAACAAAAACTAAGGTCATCAACGATATTATTATTGAAAAAGTGGAAGGGGAAAAAATACCAAAAAAAAGATCTTCTGTTAGTCCCAAAAAACCTGCAAAGGAAAGACCGCCATCTCTTTGGGAAGATTAGGTTATATGGTCAGACCAGCGACTTTATCAGAAAATTAATTTGGTTAAAGAAAAATCCCCACCAACCTTTATTAGACATCGCCGTTTAAAAGTATGTAGTTTGTCATTATGACAAAATTCCATAGGTTTAAATGTCGTTACTCTAATCAATGCTGACTTGGAAAGAATAAGAGTATTTGTTTAGCTTTGTTTGAAGTAATTTTAGCTAGATTCATACGCTGAAATCTAAATATAAGATAATTGTTTATTTATTATTATATGGTGGAAAAACAGACGGCACACGCGCCGGAAGGGTCCCTAGAAAGAGAGCCATCGCTAGATCGGGTTAAATCTTTTCTGGCTAAGAAAGTACTGCCTGACTTGGAAAGAGGCCGCCCAGAATTTGACGCGCCTCATACCCAGGCGGTAGTTAATAAAATGGAGGCTATACTTAACTCGGATCCAACACTAGATAAACATATAATTAACTTTTTTTGTCCCCGTTTACTTTTCTGGACTTCTTAATTTGCAGATGCTAAAATCAAAGTGAGTATGGAAAAGGAAGCAAGTGCAAAAATGTCCAGAAGAGATTTTCTAAAAGCCTCAGTAAAAGTAGCTGCAGGTGCAGTCTTGACAGCAAGTGGCGTAGGCTGTTCTCCGCTTGCGAAGATGCTGGAAACAAAAAAACAAAAAGGCGAATCGATTTTTCCGGAGAGCGGTGAACCAGAAAAAAAGCCGCAAGAAAACTTACCGGCAAACTTTGAGATCGTCCGCCCAATATCCAAAGATTTTCCTTTGCCAGAGGGATACATTCCTGAAAAATTAATTACCTTGAATAGTTTCCCAAATATTAAGCTGTCTCCCGGGAAAGAAAAGATCCAGGGTCAAACTGAAGCAGTTAAATCTCTGGATGAACTTTTTAAAGCCGCAGGTCAGGCAAAAATAGATGATATTTATATAGGTTCGGCATACAGGAGCTGGGAAACACAGAGGTATCTGTATGAACAAGCAGAAGCGAAACAGTCAGGTCAAAAATGGAGTGCCGCACCGGGCACTTCGGAACACAATGCGGGATTAGCATTTGATTTTACCACAGAATCGATTAGCCATAGAATTCACAGCGAGGCCGGTTTTGAAGATACCCCTGCAAGCAGGTGGCTAAGGGAAAATGCACACCAATATGGTTTTATCTTGACCTACTGTCGTCCCGATATAGGAGGGATTAATCAGGAACCGTGGCATTACCGTTATGTGGGAAAAGAATTGTCAACAGAGCTTTTTAATCAGGGTTATCTTGAGGCGGATTCGAATATTGACCCCATTAACTTCCTTGCAAGCCACAGGGATTGGTAAGGATTCTAATTAACTCTCGAAAGTAGTTCAATATCCTTAGTGGCTATTTTGTACTTTACCTTTAATTAATGAGGGAAGAGGAGAGGTAAAAATGCGTAGAGGCTGGGACAATCTTGGGCATTTGGTCCAGCTTGGTTGGATCGTTATTCTTTGGTGGGCTTTGCCTTTCGGCATCTTTTACGGTCTGTACCCCGAAGAGGGGTACGATATGTTATTCGAGAACCAAACACTGGGCCTGGAGCTTAGCTTTGGGTCATTTGCTTTGCTGGTTCTCTCCTGCTTAAGTACGATCCTTATCAACTGGGGGGATGCTCAGCAAGACCAGCCCATTATTAGATTCTATTATGCTTTGGTCTTGCCATTGTACCCCTTGTACACCACAGTACGAAGTATTATTTGGTGGTTCAATCTATTTAGAACGGTAAGATAGGCGGATGAGGGGATGGCCTATTCGGTCAGTTGTAAGCAATTACTAACTGATTCCGCCGGATAGGCCATTTAAGTTACAAAAAGTTCTTTCCTCCTTCGCCAAGGCTACGGAAGGACAAGTAAAATTTTTGCGTTTTTCTTCATCCTTTTTTTCGGCGGCGCAAAAAATAATTGCCATGATTTATCAATCATGGCAAAAACTGTCGGCTCGAACTATTCTTTATTTAATCGGCAACTCCGGCCCGACTTAAAATATCCCTTTGCAGCGCTGTCTGCGGAGAGGGGTGCAGCCAGCGCTGCCCCCAATTCTCTTGCCATTTCCAAAATGGTGAGCCCGGAAGGAGTCGAACCTTCATCAACAGGTTAAAAGCCTGCTGCTTTACCGCTAAGCTACGGGCCCGCACAAAAATCTTACTGATCCGCCGCAGGCGGGAAGGTTAGAGTTTTGTAGTGCCATGTGTTTATCACATGGCGACTAACTAGTTTACTCTTACCGCTCCGCCAAAACAAATTCGTTCATTACTGTTATCTTCAGCGGAATAGCCCGCTTTGGCAAGGAACTGCGCCGCATTTTTTCGCGAGGCTTATTTTAAGTCTAGCAAAAATGCGTTAATAGTTCCACTACAAAAACAAAACTAAAGTATACTGGTTACTATGTTGTCTCTCTCGCCGGACCAATCAAACACCTTAAAAAAACTTAATCTTTGGTACAAAGATCCAAATCGTCCTCAATTTATTACAATTGGCGGCTACGCCGGAACAGGAAAAACCACTTTAATCGCTTGCTGGCGGAAGCGGCTTTTGGAAAAAGAGCCAAAACTTAAAGTTGCTTTTTGCTGTTACACCGGTAAAGCTACTCTAGTGCTCAAAGCTTCATTAATTGAACACGGGTCTTTATGTAAACGAGATTCGGTATCCACTATTCATGGTTTAATCTACTCCCCTATTGAGGAAAATCAAATTATAGTCGGTTGGGAGAAGAAAGATGATATTGAAGCGGATTTGATTGTGGTTGACGAAGCTTCTATGTTGGACCAGTCAATCTGGCTGGATCTGCTGTCTTACCGTCGGCCGGTGGTGGCCGTTGGCGATCACGGCCAACTCCCTCCAATTTCCGGTCAATTCAGTTTGATGTCCTCCCCTAATTTGCGCCTGGAAAAAGTTCATCGCCAGGCGGAAAGCAATCCGATTATTCGCGTTTCCCTCTTGGCTAGAGAACAGGGGTTGGTGCCAACCGGCCGGTTCGGCGGCCATGTTTTAAAAATCAACCGTTCTAGCGACGATTACGCTTCTTTGATTGATGATCTACTATCTTCTTACAATTCCGAGACTCTAATTCTTTGCGGTTATAATCATACTAGAATCGCTCTTAACAACGCTATCCGCCAAAAACTGGGTTTTGACACTTCCCTGCCTCAAGTCAACGATCGGGTTATTTGTTTGCGCAATAACCACAAAAAGCAGATATTTAACGGCCAATTGGGAACTATTCAGTCTATTAAGAACAAAGATTCGGATTGGTACGACTCAAGAATACTATTGGACGAAGGAGTGGCTTTTGAAGGAGCCATTTCCCGCCATCAATTCAACCAGCCGCGGGGGCTTAACTTTACCGACCGGCGCGGCCAAACTTTGCGGGGGGATATTTTTGATTTTGGTTACGCGTTGACCGTTCACAAAGCGCAGGGCAGCCAAGCAAAAAAGGTAATTTTATTTGAAGAGCGTTTTGCCAAAATGGACGAGCCTTCCTGGCGCCGTTGGCTTTACACTGGTGTTACCCGCGCGAGAGAGGAATTAGTTTTAATAGGTCCTTAATTTCTTTTTGGATTATTCTTCGGTTTGGGCTGGATTTGAGGCGTTTGACTGCTCCTCAATATCGAGCAATCCGTTTATCAGCTCTACAATTTGAGTTGGCCCCAAGTAGCATTTTCCTTGACTGACCATCATAGGTATCGCAATCATACTGTTGTCAAAGCCGCATTTTTTGGCGTCTACCGTCAGTCTGGCTAAATTCTTAGGGTTTTTAGATATTTCTTTTTCTTTTAGATTAAGTTTGTCACGGAGGCCATTTTCATCAAGATATTTATTTAACTCATGGCAGTGCGGGCAATCGTAACTCCAGTAATAAATTATTTGGTCTTTTTCGGACTGGCCTTCAAAATAGATAAGTAATGCCGCCGCGGCGATAAGCGAAGCTATGATAATGGCAGTTATGAGTTTTTCCTTTTTGTTCATAATAAAAGGTTTTGTTATTTTAACACTATTTTTCTTTAAGTGAAAAAATCGCTAGCGTCTCGTTTTTAAAATCAATCATTTTCACTGGTTGACCGAGCCGGTCAACTATCTCGTTTAGTTGTGTTTGAGATCTATCTTGGCGATTGTGATAAGTTTTACTGCCCAAGCTCTTAGTAGAAAGGGATATTACAAGCCAGTTAGCTTTTAATTGCTTAATCAATTCTAAAGCCAAACCCTTTTTTTGGCTATCTAAAACTGGCGCCATTTTTAGCAGTAATGCCATGTCAACCGGGGGAGGATTCTGCGTTTGCGCCAAATCCGCGGTTTGGCACAATGGTTGATAGCCAAATTGGCGCAAAAGAAGGTTAACAAAACTAACCATCTTTTCATCAGCCTCCAATCCGTACCATTTTATTTCCTTTGGCATTTTTAAACAAATCATTGATAGCGGATTTAGTCCGCATCCGAGATCCAGCACAGTGGAAGGTTGGCCAGTAATATCAAAAATCTGTCTGTAAAAACTCCTAAGAAACCCAGTTCGTTCACCAGTTGAGGCATGCATACCTAGTATTTGTTTGAGCTGGGTTCCGATCAAATTTTTATTATGTGATTTGCCTGCTTCTTTTAATTTTAACCAAGCTTGAGAATAGTTTGTCTCGCGGATAAAAGATCCGTAGATTCGATGCAGTTGGAGTTTAGCCGATTTCGTGGCTTGCTTGTCCTGCCTGTGTTTAATCGCTTCTTCTCCGGCTATTCTGTTAACAACTAGTGGAGAGACGTTTTTGTATTTTTTGCCAGCTATGATTTGTCTGGTGATGTTTTGTGTTCTTTGTCTAATTAGGCTATTTTTGTCCATATTTTTAGTGGATTATTAAATTATATCGCAGATTCGGTTAAGTAACATATGCCTGCGAGGAAAAAAAAATCTCCTGCAGGCGCGATAATACTTATTTTAATTGAGGCGAAACTCATAGATGTTTGCCAAGTCAATAACCTGAACATCTCTAAATCGATCCTTTACCTCTTCGATTATGGTTTTCCACGCAATGGGAAAGAGCCTTCCAACTGTATCAGCGAGAAGCAGTTTTGTTTCCGGATACTTTTTCTCTTCTGTTGAGGAAATGAGTGCCACTGGTCCATAAATGATATTGGCCAAGTTTTCCTTACTGTCGCAGTGTTTCCATTAGCTGGCTGTAAAATCTTAGATTATGGATTGTCGCCAGACGCCAAGCAGTTACTTCATTTATTTTAAAAAGATGATTAAGATAAGCTCGCGAGTAATTCTGGCAGGTGTGGCAACTACAGTTTGGATCGATCGGTTTTTCGCTGTATTTGCTGATAGAATCTTGAATGTATAGGTAATGGTAAAAATCCGGTTTTTTTAGCAGTTCCTTTGTCGGTATGTCGTCAAATACATACAACCGTTTGTGACGGGCGTCTCTAGTAGGAATAACGCAGTCAAATAATTGCCAGCCGGCATTTACGCAGTCACGGATGTTTTCCGGCTTGCCCACCCCCATGGCATATTTTATTTTGTCTTCTGGCAATAGTTCCGAAGTAAATTTAATAATTTCATTATCCAATTTTCCGTTAGGCAGGATCGGCCAGCCGCCAAAACCGTAGCCATCAAAACCGATATTCAAAAGATCCCTGGCGCATTTTTGGCGAAGCCGTTTGCTTTGTCCGCCTTGGACAATTGCCAACAGCAGTGGCTTGCTTTCCCAATTTTTTGTTAGCTTAACGAACTCTTTTTTGCAGCGAGCCGCCCAATTGGCTGTCCGTTCTATCGATTCTATTTGTTCCTGCTCTGGCTCCTCCGGTTTGGTACAATCGTCAAGGCACATTACGATATCCGACCCTAAACGAAGCTGGGTTTGCACCACTTTCTCTGGAGTAAGAATTATTTTTTGATCTTTGCTTCCTTGCGGGTAGAAGACAACCTTGTTTTCCCTAATCGTTCCCATTTTTGGATTCTGACGAATAAGCGACATAACTTGAAATCCCCCAGAATCAGTGATTATCGGGTTTTTCCAATTCATAAACCGGTGTATTCCTCCCATTTGGCGCGTTATGTTAATTGCTCCGTGGTTGAGCATATGGAAGATATTCACTACCAACCCTTCTACCCCGGCATTTATCAGATCAATACTATCCAAGCTCTTTACTACTGCTTTGGTGGCATCGGGAAAAAAGGCAGGTAGGTTGATTGAGCCGTGTTTTGTGGGTATAGTTGTTTGAATCATAGAAACTGTGAGGACTTTGGGTATTATATACTCTTTATCCCAGTTTTGTTACGCGGGCTTTGGACATCTTTCCTTTTGTTTTGTATTTCGCCTTACAAAGTTATATACTTAGTCTCCAGCCGTTTTAGCAATCAAATTTTTGGATCTTGCGAAAGGAGAGGATTGTGGAAGAGAAATCTGTAATCATGAATACTCTTAAGGGCAACATTATGAATATTCCACAGGGACTGTTAAGGTATTTGGCCGGGGAGATAGATAGAGTTTATGTTGATCTTGTTGCCGGATACCCAGTATTGATCGAGGTTCCATATTTATATGAAGGTGATGACCAGCACACTCGGTTTTTATTACATCTCTTAGATAGTTTATTTCTTCATCCGATTGGAATAGATATAGAGATTGTTGGAAGTGTGTCGGGAGCGGTAATGGTTTCTCTTTCTGAAATATTGGCCATAGAAAAATCATAAAGGAGGTTTTGCCATGCCTGCTGTTTTTGTGAATGATCAGAATCGTCTTGAGATTAAACAGGCATTGTGTGATTTGGCTCTCCCACCGGTATTTTGTCGCGCTATTTGCGCCCTAATCCAGCACCAAGTCCTTTCTTGTCCTGGAAAGACGGTTAAGCACGCATATAACTGTCGGCAAGTGGGGTTGCCGGTGGAGTTTGATGAATTGTACGCTTTTCTTGATAAACTAACCCGTTGTCTAGCGGATTTAGGTATTACCTCGACAATCTCTTTTGTATTTTTTATTAATGGGAATCCGCAATCTGATGAGGGGGCGGTTGAGTTTGAGTTCGCGTATACCGGTCTTTGTGATTGAGTTTCTTTTTGTTTGTTTTAGACCGGAGCGGCACTATCGCTTGCCTCTCCGGTTTTTTTTGACTGGTTGGTTAGTGAAGCGAACGAAGTGAGCTGAACTTACCAACCATCAATCCTGCCGTAGCTTGAGCGATAGCGAAAGCGGAGGCGGATGATTGCTAAACGATCCCGCCTGTGGCGGGAGAGCTTACCAACCATCAACCCGCCAAAGGCGGGTGAAGAATCTCATCACTATTAGTTGGTTGGCGGGTTGCCAGCTATTTTTGGTAAGTTTTTAACTGTTTCCCACTGGCTGAATTTTGATCCGTCAGCTTTAATAAAGGCGAAGTTATCGTACTGATCATATTTTAGGATAAAGGGAGTTGCCGCCGCTACGCGGTTATCTGGTCCCCAGACTTGGGTAAAAGCGATGCGGTAATACTCGGCCACAGTTTGTTGGTTAAACCAGTTATTAACGGTGATTGCTCCTTCAGCATGAGGCCAGCCGGTTTCCGTTATAAAGACCGGCAACCCTCCGGCGCCGTATTTGGCCAAAATTTTTAATTCCCACTTGTAGGAACCCATGGTATTTCTTCCAGCCTCCCAATCTTTTTCTCCGGAAACGCGGCTATCGAGCGGGTGTCCGCGGTAGCCGGGGTGGGGGTAGCAATGGCTCGCCCAGCCATCTAGCTTACTAAATATTCCCGGTACTGCTTGGTTCATTCTTTCAAGAAACTGGTCTTCGCTTAGATAGCAGGTATCTACTCCAAGATCGGTATGTACGCATATTCGCGGATAATTTGGCCCAGAGGCGGCGGAGGCGTTAAAGGGGCCGTTTAGCACAAAAAACTCGCTGCTTTTGGTTTTTAATTGGTCAATAAGAAAATTTAACGAGCGGGCGTATCCTTCCGGATCAATCGTTCCTCCCCAATACTCATCAGCGTTAACCTCGTTGAATGCTGATATTACTCTTATTTTGGTAGGCCATCCCAAACTGGCCAAAAAATCGGCTGCTTGAGCAAGCTGGTCGTCGGTAGGGATGTTTCCATCGTTCATTAATTGGATAATGGGTATAATGTGTTTTTCCTTGCACTTGGCAAAGACCTCATTCCACCAACTAGTATCGCGGTTATTAATATGCCAGGTCATGGTGGCCCAGCCCCAATCCCCGCCATTTGAATTGACTAACTCGGCCGCCAGTTCAATTTGATCCGGTCCGGAAAAGAGATGAACTCCGTATTTATTGTTGGCAAATCCCAATTTATTGTTAGCCGGAGCACTGGCTGGATTGCTTGTCTGGGCTGGAGTTGGACTGGGGGTTGGTGTATCTGTTGGGTTGGGGGTGCCTGTCGGGCTGGCGGTCGGCTTGGCAAGTTTTTCTGGTTCCTCAATCTGGAGTTGAGCGGAAGCGCTTGAGGCCAAATCATCACGGGCGTTGCTGAACTCCCAGGCGGAGATTATTTCCGGATGTTCCTTGGTGTTACTGGACGCGGTTCTCTGTATTAAAAGCCAAGTTCCGGTTACCAACAAGGGAATTATTAGCAGGCTGGTGATGACTAAGAGGTAATTCCAGTCCGGCGCTGTTTTTTTAACCACTAGTGAAGATTCCATTGGCCCATTAGCGAGTTTTTCTTCACTGGCGATGTTTTGACTATCGCTTGCTAAATTTTGATCCATGGTTTGCATTCTACCATTATAGTAAGGTATAATTTAACCCCAAGGAGTTAAGCGGCATTGATTTGGAGTTTGAGTATTTCGGAAAGGAGACAGAAAGAATGAGATGGTTTATTGTTAGGAGACGGTGCTTTTTTGCTTGGAGCAGCCTCGTTCTGATGCTCGCTGTTATGGCGGCATTTAATTTTATTCCCTGGTGGCTGCCGCTGGTTTTTCTTTGCTTGTTTGTTTTTATCGGGCTGATATGGCTCTATATCACCCGGCCTCACAAGGTACCGCCTCCAAAGATAGATCAGAGTTATTTTGATAAGTAGAAGTGGTGGTTTAACTTTTTATCGCTTGGCGCAAGAAGCAACAATGTTTGTTGCTTCTTGCGCCCTTTTCTTTGCTCTAAAGGTATTTTTCCACTTCTTCTTTTAGCGCTTGTTTTGATCGCGCACCCATAAACCGGTAAATTTCTTGGCCTTTCTTAAAAATAATGAATGCCGGGATGCTTAAAATGTTAAACCGGGAAGCGGTATTGGGGTTTTGATCCACTTCCAGCTTGCCTACTTTGAATTTGCCTTCGGTTTCAATGGCTAACTGTTCTACCAGCGGCGCCATCATTTGGCAAGGGCCGCACCAGCTTGCCCAAAAATCAACCAGGAAAACTCCTTCATTTTGAGTTACTTCTCGTTCAAAATTGCTGTCGGTTAGGGTAATGGACATATTATGAAAAAATAAATAAAATTTTTACGTATCAATATTAGCTGATTTGGCGTGAGTTTGAATGAATCTCTTTCTTGGCGCCACCTCGTCCCCCATCAGCATATTAAAAGTTTCATCTGCCTCGGCGGCGTCTTGAATGTCTACTTTTTTCAATATTCTTGTTTGAGGGTTCATAGTGGTTTGCCAGAGTTGATCGGGATTCATTTCTCCCAAACCTTTAAATCTTTGCACACCACTTACTTTATTACCAAGTTCTTTTAGTAAGCGGTCTTTATCTTCGTCTGTGTAAACATACTGGTGAGTTTTTCCTGTTTGTACTCTATACAATGGCGATGTGGCAATATATAAGTTGCCGTTGTCAATGATATGGGGCATATGGCGATAGAAGAAAGTCAGAACTAGGGTGGTAATGTGCTCGCCGTCTACATCGGCATCATTCATAATAATTACTTTGCCATAGCGAAGCTTGTCTGGTTCAGACGACTCACCTATGCCCATACCCAAAGCGATTATGAGGTTTTTGATTTCTTCAAATTTTAGAATACGATCCAGCTGATTGCGTTCGGTGTTAAGTATTTTGCCTTTGAGAGGTAAAACTGCCTGAAAGTGGCGGTCTCGCCCTTGTTTGGCAGAGCCGCCGGCTGAATCCCCCTCTACTACAAATAGCTCGGTTTTGGCTGGATTTCTTTCTTGGCAGTCAGCAAGTTTACCGGGTAGGCTTCCGCTTTCCAAGGCGCTTTTTCTTATTACTGTTTCTCGGGCGGCGCGGGCGGCTAATCTTGCTCTGGCGGCAATTATGTTTTTTTCAATTATCTTTTTAGCTTCGCTGGGGTGTTCTTCTAAATATTCGTTTAATGTTTCCGATAGGACAGTATCTACTGCTGTTTTTACCTCGGTATTTCCCAGTTTTGTTTTTGTTTGCCCTTCAAATTGCAAGGTTTGCGAGTCCAGTTTTATCGAAACAACGGCAGTTAATCCCTCCCTTATATCATTTCCCGACAGATTCTCCTCTTTTTCCTTTATTAATTCTTTCTTACGGGCATAGTTGTTAATGGTGCGAGTAATGGCGGTTTTGAACCCGGCCAAATGAGTGCCGCCTTCGGAGTTGTAAATATTATTGGTAAAACACAGAATATTTTCGTTATAGCTGTCATTATACTGAATGGCGATTTCCACACTTATGTTGTCCTGCTCCTTTATAATGTAAAACGGCTCGTCTTGCACAACTTTTTTGTTGTGATTAAGAGATTTAACAAAGGAGCGAATCCCCCCTTCAAAGTAGAACCCTCTTCTTTTGGGAGGCGTTTCCCGCTCGTCAATCAGGCGCATACGCAGTTGGGGGGTGAGGTAGCAGTATTGGCGATATTGCTCCATCAACTCGTCAAAATTGTAATCAATCGAGGAAAACATTTTTTTGTCGGCCATGAAAGAGGTGGTTGTTCCTTTGTTAAAACTTGGAACCGCCGTGCTTTGCGGTTCTCTTTTCCCTTCCGCCACTTTTTTGGTTGGATTGCCTTTTTTGTATTCTTGACAAAATACCTTTCCTTCTTTGCTTACCTCCACCCGCAAATTTTCCGATAAGGCGTTTACCACCGAGGAGCCCACCCCGTGCAACCCGCCGCTGATTTTGTAACCGCCGCCGCCGAATTTTCCTCCGGCGTGAAGTTTGGTCATTACCAACTCTAGAGCGGAAACCCCGTATTCCTTTTTAATGTCTACGGGAATGCCCCGACCGTTGTCAGCGACAGTTACCCAGCCGTTGGCGTGAAAAATGACCCAGATTTGATCGCAAAAACCGGCGATTGCTTCATCAACGGAATTGTTGACTATTTCGGTAACTAGGCGATGCAACCCCTGTTGGTCGGTGGAGCCAATATACATGCCGGGGCGTTTTTGTACCGGATCCAACCCTTCTAGAACTTGAATTTGATCGGCAGTGTAGTTTGTTTGGTCCATAGTCATCCGTATTTAGGAATAATTACTTGGCTAGTATAGCACAGCTAATGCCTCCTCTTTTTTGAGTGTTTTATCACTAACTGCCTAACAAGTTTTTTGATTGGTTTTTTTCTTTTTTCTTTCCCCGACAGTTTACCTTCTGTTGGTGGAGTCTTTTCTTTTTGCTCTTCTTGAGAAACTTTTGCTTTTTCGGCCATTTCTGTTTCGGACAATGGTGATTTGCATGGCGCTTTAAAGTTATCATCTTCATAAAGGCAGCAGCAGCGGACCTTTCCGCAATAGCCAACCTCCCCGCCATTTGGACAATGATTTGCTTCTTCCACTGGCGCGTTTAGCCATAACTTACAACAAACAATTCTTCCGCAAGGACCCAAACCACCAATTACGGTAGTCGCTTCCCGACTGGAAACCTGCATTAACATTATTTTTTGATTATAAATTTTGTTTAGGTCTTTAACGATTTCCCTAAAATCTAACCTTTGTCCGCAGGCAAAGTAAAAGGTAGGTTTGTCTTCCCAGCCTCGCTCCTCAAAACGCAAAAACTTCATAGGCAGTTGATACTTTCTTGCCAGTTCTTGAGCCTGCTTTATCTCACGGTTTTCTTTTTGGCTCATAAATTTTTTTTACAACGAATGGCAATAAAAAACGCGTCAAGTAAAAGTCTAGGCGACGCCTGACTCTGTAATCTCTCCTCCATAAGATAGAGTTTTTCGATGGCTGTTACAATTCTATCCGTTTCACTGGTGTTCAGCCCTCTAATCTTTTTTCTTAAAATTGCTAACCACCACCCAACCTTTTCTCGCAATTGATTTTTGTTCTCCACTAACTTGGCATTTTTTTCCAGCCAGTCTAAACTGAAAGCCAAATTACTTTCCCACAAGGCGTTAAATTCGTTTTCAATGGACTGATCAATCGGTTGTGCGCTTGATTTTACTTTAATTTGGTGGCAACGGGAAGCGATGGTCGGCAAAACTGTTTTGGGATGCGGGCAGGTGATTACGATAGCGGCATGCTCCGGCGGCTCTTCCAAAGTTTTTAGCAGGCAATTCTGCGCTTGGTGGGTAGCTTGGTTGAATTCTGCGATCATTAGAACTTTATTTAATGTATTTTTGCTCGGCTGAAGTTGCAGGTTTGTTATACTCTCTCTTATTTGCTCTATGCTTATTTCTTTCTCATCATCACTTTTAGTTAATTCCACAAGGTCGGCTGTTTTTTTTGCGTTTTCCAAATCTTGCTCTTTTTGGCCAAAAATAAGGATCCCTGCCAGCTCGTAAGCCTTTTGGCGCCGTTGTTGCTGGGTGCCTCCCGTTATCATTAAAGATTTCACCCCCTTGTTGTTCATATATTGCTTATGATACCATAAACCGTGTAACTTTCCTGCCTATGAAGCCTCAAAGCCAAAAAGGAATTGAAGATATTCTTAGCGAAAAAGGCCTGCTGACGGCTGACCAGCTATCCGCTGTAAAATTTGAGAGTATTAACAGCGGTCAGCCAGTGGAGAAAATTTTGCTTGATCGCGGGTATGTTGATTCAGTTGAATTAGTTAAGGCGCGCGGCGATCTTTTTGGCATTCCTTTTGTTCAGCTTTCCACTAAAGTCATAACCCCCGAAATTCTCGACTATGTTCCTGAACCAGTCGCCCGTAAATATAGCTTAATACCTTTTGGCCAAGAAAAAGGCAGCTTATTGGTAGCGATGGAAGACCCGCTTGATTTGCAGGTGGCAGAGTTTCTAGAAAAACGCACTGGTTTAAGAGTTTCTCCGTATATCGCTCAAACGGAAGATATTTTGCAGGCGATTGAGTCACAGTATGGCAAATCAATTGGTGCCGAGGTAACGGCGGCGCTAGAGGAAGTGGGTTCCGACACAACAAGAATAGAAGAGCAAATTAGGGATATAAATAAAGCTGAAGAAACCATTCGCGACGCGCCGGTAGCCAGAATTGTGAGCGCTATTTTAGAGTACGCCGTTAAATCTCGCGCCTCTGATGTCCACATTGAGCCTCAAGAAGAACGTTCTCGGGTGCGCTATCGTATTGACGGTATTTTGCAGGAACGGCTCACACTGCCTAAAAACGTACACCCCTCGGTTTGCGCTAGGATAAAAATTCTCTCTAATTTAAAAATAGACGAGCGCCGTATTCCCCAGGACGGCCGTTTTAAAGTTCAGGTTGGCGATACCAAAACAGATTTGCGTGTTTCTACTCTACCAACAATATTTGGCGAAAAAGTTGTTATTCGTCTCCTCAAAGAACAGAGTAAGGTTCTTAATTTTGACGATTTGGGTTTGCGAGGCACTTCCCTTAAAAGAGTTAAAGAAGCAATAGAACTGCCTGACGGGATTGTCCTCGTTACCGGTCCTACTGGTTCCGGTAAAACTGTTACTTTGGCGACTTGTTTAACTAAATGCAACACTATTGGTGTTAATATAATTACTTTGGAAGACCCGGTGGAAATTCGTGTCCCCGGAGTTAATCAGGTGCAAATAAACCCGCAAGCGGGATTGACTTTTGCCTCCGGTTTACGCGCTATTCTGCGGCAAGACCCTAATATCGTAATGGTGGGGGAAATCCGTGACGAAGAGACGGCCCATTTGGCAATTCACGCCGCTTTAACCGGTCACTTAGTCTTGTCTACCTTACATACCAATAGCTCGGCTGGCGCTATTCCTCGTTTAATTGATATGGGCGCCGAGCCTTTTTTGATTGGTTCAACTGTTAGCATTGTAATTGCGCAACGTTTGGTAAGAAAAATTTGTCCGCACTGCAAAAAAGAATACCCCGCCCCCGAGGAAATAATTGTGGAAGCCAAGGAAATATTGGGTCCCCTCTTTCCGTCAAAAAATAATGGCAATGTCAGCTTTTTTAAGGGAGCGGGTTGTGAAAGGTGCGATAAATCTGGTTATGCTGGCCGGCTTGGTATTTTTGAAGTGCTCAAGATGAGTGACTCTGTTCGTAAGCTTACTTTGGAGAAACAGCCTGAATCATTAATAGCTGAAACAGCTATAAAGGAAGGGATGCTTACTTTGCTCCAAGACGGCTATCTTAAGGTTTTAGAAGGACTCACCACTCTTGAGGAAGTTATGCGAGTGGCCCAGGATTCAGATGATAAACAAGAGGAGTTGTTTTCAGGAGCTGCTGCCAATAAATCGCAAAAGCCAGCTAATGATGACTTTGAGTTGGCTAAAAAGAAACCAGTATTAAAATGATGTTAGTTAGTTTACAATAATTATTATGACGATTAATGATCTTCTTGACTACACGATAGAGAAAAAAGCTTCCGATTTGCATTTAACCACTGGCGCTCCCCCTATTATTCGATCAGGAGGAGTGTTGGTTCCTGTTGCCGGTACCCATGCCCTTAAAAGTGAGCAGGTTGAGGAGTATGTCTTTCCTTTACTAAAACCTGAACAGAAGGAGATTTTACTAATGAACAAAGAGATTGATTTTTCTTTCGCTTTTGGTGATAAGGCCCGTTTCCGCATTAACGCGTACCACCAGCGGGGATATCTTTCCGCTGCCTTGCGTTGTATACCATATACTATTCCCACTATCGACGAGTTGGGTCTGCCAAAAATAATTTATGAATTTTGCAAACTTCCCCAGGGTTTTATTCTGGTAACCGGCCCAACCGGCCAGGGAAAATCTACCACTCTGGCGGCCATTATTGATGAAATTAACCAAACCCGTCCGGTCCACATTGTTACAATAGAAGACCCGATTGAGTATCTTTTTCCCAACAAAAAAGCTTTGGTTGAACAACGGGAAATGCATTTAGATACCCATGCTTGGGATATCGCCTTGCGCAGTGTTTTGCGGCAAGATCCAGATGTGGTTTTGGTTGGCGAAATGCGCGATTACGAAACTATATCTTCGGCGGTAACAGTAGCCGAGACTGGTCATTTGGTTTTTGCCACTTTACACACCAACAGCGCCGCTCAAACTATTGACCGTATTGTTGATGTTTTTCCCGATCACCAGCAACAGCAAATCCGTGTCCAGCTCTCCGCTACTCTGGAAGGAGTAATTTCTCAAAGACTGATTCCTAGTTTGGGTAGCGGTTTGGTGCCGGCGGTAGAAATTTTGCTGGCTACTCCGGCGGTGCGAAGCCTGATTCGTGACGGAAAAACTCATCAAATAGACAACATTATTGCCACTTCCTCTGATGTGGGGATGATCTCCTTGGAACGATCTTTGGCTAATTTGGTTAATCAGGGAAAAATATCAAAGGAGTCGGCAGTTAATAGGACGCTTAAGCCGGATATGCTGGAGCGGATGATCCGCCAAAAGGGTTCTTGATTAGTTATTAATCATTACCTGTGCCAACTTTTAAATACCAAGCAAAAAATTATGAGAGTCAGGTAGTTTCCGGAGCGGTGGAGGCGGCTACCGAAAAGCACGCGGTAGGGGCTCTCAAAAACCGTGGTTTAGTTGTTACAGATATTCAAGAAGTGCGCGAAGGGGTAAGCCTCCGTTATTGGCTTAAGCGGTTTCAGGGCGTGTCCTCCTCCGAAAAGGCGGTTCTTACTCGCCAACTTGCGACTATGATTAAAGCCGGCTTGCCTTTAGCCAGCTCATTGGAAATTCTTTCTCGTCAAACCCACAACCCCACTTTGCAAGAAGTAGTAAAAGAAGCTTTGCAAGATGTGGAGGGCGGGATGGCGCTGTCTGCCAGTTTTGCCAAGCATCCTAAAGTATTTTCTATAATGTTTGTAAATTTAGTTAAGGCGGGTGAGGCTTCTGGCTCGTTGGAAAAGGTTTTAGACCGTTTGGCGGTGAATATGGAATCTTCTAACGAATTTAAAGGTAAACTAAAGGGGGCGATGATTTATCCGATTATTATTTTAATATTTATGGTCGCGGTAATGGTCCTGATGATTGTAATGGTTATTCCAAAGCTTACCGTAATGTACGAGGATGTGGGGGTGGAACTGCCTTTGTCCACGCGAGTATTGATTTGGCTGTCTGATTTCTTTATTCATAAATGGTGGCTGGCAATTTCTGTTATTGGCGGCGTCGTTTTTGCCGTGAGGTATTTTGCCCAGACAACTTACGGGCGCTATAAGATAGCCGCTGTAAAAACCAAGCTGCCTGTATTCGGCCGCTTATTTGTTGTTTCAGATTTAACTGAATTTACCCGTACTTTATCTTTGCTTATTTCCGCCGGTTTGCCAATTTTGGATTCGTTGGAGATTGTGTGCGGTTCGGTTGACAATTTACATATGCAGGACGCGATTAAAGAATCTGCCGATGAGGTGGAGCGAGGTGCTCCTCTTTCTATTTCGTTAGCTAAGCACCGGGAATTTCCCGAAATTGTGGCGCAAATGGTAGGGGTTGGCGAGGAGACCGGCAAGCTGGACGAGGTTTTGGATAATCTGTCTTATTTTTTTAGTACCGAGGCTGAACAGCGGGTTAAAAACTTAACGGTTGCTTTGGAGCCTATTATCATGGTGTTTTTGGGAGCGATGGTGGCGGCTCTTATTATCTCAATTGTTACGCCAATGTATAGCCTGATGCAGCAATTCTAGGAAGGGAAATAATGGAATATAAAGGATATGACAGGAATAAAGGAAGGAAAAGGAAAAGAAGGAGTTTACGGTTATAAAAGGTTATTGGTTTGGGTGAGAGCTAAAGAGTTAGTTGTTTTAACATATAAAATAACAGAAAGATTTCCAAAATCGGAGACATACGGTTTGACTTCGCAAATTAGGCGGGCGGCGGTTTCAGTATGTGTGAATATAGCGGAAGGTTACTCTAGGCAAGCTAATTCCAAGAAAGATTACTTAAATTTTCTTAATATTGCGAAAGGATCACTTGTTGAATTAGAAGCTCTTTTAGATATATGCTCCGAGATATTGCCGAATATTGTCTTGTTAGATATGCTTGATTTTAGGAATAAAATAAAAGAAGTAGGATTCCTCCTTTACAAACTAATTTTGGGGGTAAAGAATAGTATTAGCTAATATATGTTCCTGTCTACTTGTGATACTGCTTACTACAAAAACAGAGAATTAATTTCCTTTATATCCTTTGTGTTCCTTCAATTCCTTTTTTCCGAAGGGGGGTGACAGATGGTTATGAGAAAAACTTTACAAAAAGGCTTTACCTTGATTGAGTTGCTTATCGTCATCGCCATCATTGGTCTATTAGCGGCGGTTGTTTTGATCGCCATTAACCCGGCGGAAATGATGAAGCGCGGTCGTGATAGCCAGAGATTGTCTGATGTGACTAATCTTAAGAAAGCGATTGATATATATGTGGCTACTAGTTACCAAATTCCTGCTACCTGTGTGGCTAGTACATTGTATGGCTGTGGTGCTGCAGCTTGTACTGATGCTCAAAGGTCTTCAGCGGGAACTGGTTGGGTACCAATTATCTTAACCCAGAATATTCCAACTTTGCCGGTCGATCCTTCCTCAGGTCAAACAATAACATATACTGCGGCTGTTCCTGGTACAGCTACTGCTAACTACCGGCTTGCTTGTAGCCCAGCTAGTACTACTTTTGAGATAAATACTTATTTGGAATCAACCACCAATACTAGTAAGATCTCTTCTGATGGCGGTAACTCCGCTATACTTTTTGAAACCGGTACCGACTTATTATTGTTGGACGGAAGTGGTGCAGCTGTATAGTTTATATTTAGCTCATCGGTCCAAATCCTAAAGCCCGCCGCAAGGCGGGCTTTAAGATTACTTCGTTCTCGCCTTGATTATTAGCAATAATATTTCTCGCTTATCAGTAGCAAGGTTTGCCCCGGCAGTTTTTTTAAAAGCAAAGATTCGCAGTTTATTAATATTGCCAAAATTGATTTTACCGCATACCAAATTTTGGCGGAGATTGTTTTTTTCCCCGCCAATTTGTTTTCTAAACTAAAAGAGCCATCCTTTTTTAATAAATTGAGAAGAATAAAGTAAATAATATTGCTTATTTGATACAGCAAGTGGTAGCTGTACCGGCTGTTCGTGATTCTAAATCCATTATTTTTTAGCAACGCCTCTACTTCTTTTTTGGTAAAATGCTGCTGGTGGCCAATAATCTTTTTAAGATCTAGTTTAAAGATTTTGTAAAGAATGCCGTGCAGGGTTAGCAGGCTTCCTTCCAGAGGAACGGCTAGGTATAAAAACCCGCCTTTTTTTAATACGCGGCTAATTTCCCCAAGCGCCAAGTTTGGATCGTCCAAATGTTCCAACACATCCGTCAATAAAACTCCATCCCAGCTGTTTTCCTTAAAAGGCAGTTTGTAAGCATCGCCATACGAGAATATTACGCCCAGAGGCTGGTTTTTGGCTTTCTTAAGAGATATTTTGCTTATATCTACCCCAGTTAAGTTCCATAACGGCCGGTATTTTTTAAAAGCTTTGGTTACCACTCCCCCGCCGCAGCCAACCTCCAGCACATTAATTTTTTTGTTTTTAGGCAAATTCTTTAGGCCAAAGAGAAGGTGTGGATAGCGCAAATAACAGATTTTTAAAGTTAGCGGCGAACTGCCCCACACTCGTTGATTGTAGTTAACATTCATAAATGTTAATTTATAACTATGGTTCCTCCTTTATTTTACATTGGTTTAGCTTTGTTTGGTTTGGCAGTTGGTTCATTTTTGAATGTAGTGATTGATCGTGTTCCTGCCGGTCGAAGTTTGCGCGGCCGTTCGGTCTGTGACTATTGCGGCAAAACGATTCCGGCAAAAAATTTGGTGCCGTTGCTGTCATTTGTCTTGCAGCGAGGAAAAAGCGCTTGCTGTCAAAAAAAGCTTTCTTGGCAATATCCGTTGGTGGAATTCTTAAGCGGCGCTCTCTTTGTTTTTGTTGGCTGGAAAACGGGGTTGGTAAATTATTTTGCTAACCTTGCTTTACTTGGCCATTCCAATGTTTCCACTGATTCCGCCGCTCAAATAAATTGGGCGTCCGCGGGGGCGTGGGAGCCGTATTTATACGGGCTAACGCTAGTGTTTTTTCTTTTTATTTGTTCCGCTCTTCTTGTTTTAATTTTTACTGATCTTAAATACCTTTTGTTGCCTAACAGTGTTGTTATTACGGCAATTATTGCTTCACTGTTATATCTTCTATCTACAAACGCCATTCGTTTTTTTGTTTTTTACCAGGGTTTAGCCACCGACAACAACTTTGTGGGTAAATACCTTCTTCATAATACCGACTTTTTTTGGCGGCAGGTGTGGCTGCAGGGGCAGGATTTTGTTTTCACTTTGGAGGGCAGTTTAATTGTGGCGCTGGTTTTTTTGGTTTTGATTTTAGTGACAAAAGGCCGCGGTATGGGTGGAGGCGATTTAAAAATGGCGATTTTGATTGGTTTGGTCTGCGGCTGGCCAAATATGTTGGTGGCTTTATTTCTTGGCTTTACTTTAGGATGTTTGGTTTCGTTAGTTCTTATGGCGCTGCGAATTTTAAAGTTTGGCGACCGCATTCCGCTTGGCCCTTTTTTAGCCATGGGTACTTTTGTTACTATGTTTTATGGAGAGCAAATTCTTGATTTTTATTACCGTATATTTATTCACTAATGTAATTTTTATTTTATGTACCAATCAAAATCGCAGTTAAAGGAGAAGGGGTTTTCTCTAATTGAGTTACTAGTAGCAATAGCGATTATTGCTTTGCTTACTTCTATTGGCATGGTCTCTTTTTCTCGCGCTCAACAGAACAGCCGCGATACTAGGAGAAAAGCTGATTTGAGAAGTATTTCCTCGGCTTTGGAGCTTTTCTATGACGCGAGTAATGTTTACCCTACTGAAGCTAATTATGACGAAGTTCAACAAGGTCCAAGTCCTGGTATCTATCCTACTTATATAAAAACTATGCCTGATGATCCGGTAACTGGTCGTGATTACTTTTATATTAGTCGGGTAACTGGATATACTAATGAGCAGTGCTACTGCCTTTCTTCTCAAATGGAGATAAGTTCAAATGCCAGTACTGAATGCACGAAAGCTCCAGCTCATTCAGCTACCTACGCTTACACGATTAGCTGTCCTTAAATTATGCTTACTAAGAAAATACTAAAAGGATTGATAAAAAAAGATTCTCGGGGATTTACAATCGTGGAGATAATTGTGGTGGTAATGATCATTATGGTGCTAATAAGCATCGCTTCGGTGTCTCTTTCCGTTTCGCGGCGCAAGGCGCGCGACTCCAAAAGAGTACGCGATATTCAGTCAGTAGCGACCGCTCTTCAGGTTTATTATATGGAACTTGGCAGCTATCCTATTGGAGTTGCTAATTTTGCCGCTCTGTCTACGGTTTTGGCTAACTATATGCGCGAATTTCCCATCCCTCCTGCCGGCTCTACAAATATTTACGGTTACAGCAATGCTTGCGCTTCTACACCTAATCAGGGTTATCAGATGTGGGCAGATTTGGAAGGATCGGAATACCGAAACAGCGCCTGTGGTTGTTCTGGAAACAATTTTTGTATTTGTGAGGGTATCTGTACAGCAATGTCCGGCTCTTACTAGCTAGATTCGCATCTTTATGACCACTGCTAAAAGGGAAGGTTTTACTCTGGTAGAGTTATTAGTCGCTTGCACTGTCTCTTTGGTGGTCTTGGGAGTAGTCTTTGGGTTCTACAGCCGGTATCGCGCCCGCGCTCGCGATGAGAAGAGGAAGCAAGATTTGCATTGGTTGGCAGATGCATTAGAGCTCTACTATTCAGATTATGGTTTGTACCCCAATACTGGCACATTAAGAAGTAGTGTTGAAGCTAGATGGTTGACAGGAGTTCTTTACACTGCTCTAGATAACTATATCACTAGAAAAAATTTGCCAATTGATCCTTTAAATAATACTGGCGGTACTAGCGGTTATCGGTATTGGTATCAGGACTGTACTACTTCTGGTGCTAATTGTGATAATTGCATGGCTCTGGAATCAAAGCGTATCTGTGGTGTAATTTCTGGCTGCAGTGGGGCAGGATCTGCTAGGCGTTTATATTTTCTAGCGGCAAAACTTGAAGCTCAATCTGGTTACTACTGTCTGGGCACGCCCGTATACTCCTGTAATACGTTTATAAATTGGGGTGGTTGCGTCAATCGCGATGATATGTCACCGCCGTAAATTATTATGCGTATAAAAGATCAAAGTGGCATGACAATGTATGAAATCTTGGTGATAATCGGTCTGTTGGGTATTTTTTCTGTCTATTCTGTTTGGCATGTAACCAATGTGGCGCATCGTCAGCGAGCCAAAGATTTAGTTCGGGTATCCGATTTGTCTCTAATCTCCGAAGCGTTGGAAGAGTATTACGCCGACTATCAAATTTTGCCCGGCACTGCCGGTCAAGTTTTTCAAAGCATCCTTACCACCGAGGGTCAACCATGTGTTGACTGCCTTTCTCTTGAAAATGGTTGGCTGCCAAATCAATTGACTAATTATCTAGAAAAGTTTCCCGTTGATCCGGATAACCAGGATGGGCTAATCTATAGATACACTCACAACGGGTCTTCTTACTTGCTGGATTGTGTTCTTGAACTGCCGGCGAATGTGGAAAAAATGTCCAACGACGGTGGTCTATCTTCCGACCACTACGAGCTGGGTTCCGGGGTGGGGGTGTTGAGTTTTTAGATTTTATGCCCTGCTCAAATAGAGGTTTTACTTTAGTGGAGTTGCTAATAGCCATTGCGGTAGGAATGGTGTTGGCGGCGGCGGGTATTCCCTCTCTTAACTCATACCTTCGGCGCCAAACTCTTATACAGGCGGCGGAAAATCTTAAATCTGATTTACGAAGAGTGCAGACAATGGCGATTGGTGGGTCAAAGAGCACTCCGACTGCTACCCAATCTTCTTGTTGGGGGGTAAGGACTGGCGGCACTTGTCCGGCAAACAATTACTGTATGGCTTCTTACGGTATTGCTTCCCCTTGCGCGGTTGCTGATTATTCCCTTTATAAGCAGGTAAAGCTTGGTGATTCGCGCGTTGGCGTTTCTGCCGGAGAGGTTGTTTTTCAACGGCTTACTGGCTTTGTTTCTAGCGCGGTAACATTTACACTTAGTTTATCTGGCAGTACTTGTACTATTACGGTTGATGTTAGCGCCACCGGTTCCGTAGCCGTTGGCAGTTTAACTGGATCATGCTAATTAGTAAACTCTGTCCAAAATTAAAAGACTCAAGTGGCCAGTCACTCATTGAAGTTTTGATTGGCGTGGCGGTGGCAATGGTAGTGGTTTCTGCCTTGGTAGGTCTCGGAATTACCTCGCTAAGGCAGTCAACCTTGAACAAAAACAAGCAACTGGCGCTTTCTCTGGCGAATTCCATCGCCGAGCAACTACGGCTTTATCGTGATAGCAACTCGGTGACTGATTTTCCAGACAGCGCTTCGGGCAATTGTTTGTCCTATGACGGAAGCAATGTAGTTTTGTGCGGCAGTTTTCTGGATTACCCGGGCAGCACTGTTTTTGATTACATGGTCTCCTCTGAACCTCTGCCGGCGGGAGTTGCCTTGTCTTCGCGCCTTTTGATGATTCAAGTTAGGTTTGCGATTTCTTCCGGTTACGAAACGATTTCTATCTATTCCCTTTTGAGCAACTGGAATGAGCTTTAGTTTTTTTATGGATGATCAAAAAGGCTTTACTCTAATGGAAATGCTAGTAGTCACCGCTATTCTAGCTTTGGTCGCGGGAGTGGCGATTTCTTTAATAACTAGCGTGATTCGCTCTTACCATAAATCTAATATTCTTAATCGTTTGCAGGAAACCGGGTCGCAGGTATTAGCTGTAATAGAGGGAAGGGTACGCGGCGCTTCTCAAATAAATTGGGGTACATGTAATGGCAGCAGTAATCTAACAATCACATATGACAACCAACCGATTGTTTTTTCCTGTTCTTCTTGCGGCGTGGCCGAATCCAATGGATACATCGCCATGTCAGTTGACGGGGCCGCTAGCCAACCGCTTACCAGTAATAACGCTGCTTCTGGCGTTAATGTTTCTGTATTATCCTTTACCTGTGATAGCAGTACCGGCGAGGTGATTATAAATTTGAGTTTGGAACAGCCCACCGGTTTATCTGGCCGTCTAGAGAACAGAGCTAGTCTTAATTTTTCTAAAACGGTGGTTGCCCGTTCCACCTATTCAAACTAATG
>Ga0210057_1002418_pt1 | contig 26731 bp, 21 predicted proteins | sample CryGeyCG2114_010_2_FD_183968 | JGI IMG/M metagenome (GOLD analysis project Ga0210057, IMG submission 183968) | Groundwater microbial communities from aquifer - Crystal Geyser CG10_big_fil_rev_8/21/14_0.10 (SPAdes) (version 2) | ecosystem: Environmental > Aquatic > Deep subsurface > Groundwater ...
AAGATTGAAATTATGAATAATAAATACAAAAAATCGCTCCAGTACAGGAGCGCAAATGAAGTGTCGAGAGAGTATGGTATATTGAAGTGATTAGCAACCAGAGTTGCATTTCACCCCAGAATTTACAGGTTGTTTTCTGTGTATATTATACCATATTTAATATGTCTTTGTCAACATAGGATAAATGGCTCAAAATAGGCCCGTGTAGTGCTATAATATTTTAAGTAACAAACTATTATGGCAATTCATTTTAACGAAACAGAACAAAAAAAGAAGATGCAACAATTGCGAGACGCCGACGAAGAAAACGTGTCGCAAATGTTATCAAAAAAATATGGTATACCATATATTGATTTATCTGGTGTTTCTATAGACACTGACGCTTTAAAACTAATCGAAGAGACAACAGCAAGAGAATTTGAAGTGGCTGGGTTTGATTTGGTTGGTAAAAAAATAAGTATAGGCGTTAGATCTCCAAACAAGGTTGGTGTTGAAGATATAGTAAATGATTTACAGTCAAATGGTTATACTCCTTCCCTTTTTATGGTGTCTAAAAAAAGCCTAGAAAAAGCTTGGGAAAGATATAAAGATATTACTTTCGCGACACAAAGCACTTCAGGGCTTTTGGACATATCAAACGACGAAATAGAAAAGTTTACAAGAGAAACAAAAACCGCCAATGATGTAAAGCAAATGCTAAAAGAGGTGATGGTTATGAAAAAAAGTCACCGAGTAACGCGTATTGTGGAAAGCGTTTTGGCTGGCGCAATTGCTTTGGGGGCTTCAGACATACACATAGAACCACAAGAAGATTATGTTGTTCTAAGATATAGAATTGATGGGGTTCTTGTTGAATTTTTACAAATAGACAAAGATACACAAAAGCTTACCTTGTCTCGTATAAAACTTCTTTCTGGTCTCAAACTAAACATAACCGGCGCAGCGCAAGACGGTCGTTTTAGTATTCATATGGGAGAATCCGAGGTTGAAATAAGAACCTCTGTTTTACCAGGAAATTATGGGGAGTCTATTGTGCTTAGGATATTAAACCCAGACACAATATCGCTTTCTTTGGAAGATCTTGGTATGCATCCTAAAATTCTAGAAACAGTAAAACGAGAGCTCTCTAGACCAAACGGCATGATATTAAACACCGGACCAACAGGATCTGGAAAAACAACAGCTCTTTATGCTTTCTTAAAATACTTATACAAACCAGGAATAAAAATAATTACAATTGAAGACCCAATCGAATATCACCTTCCTGGTATAACACAAACACAAATAGACAAGAAAAAGGGTTATACATTTTTAGAGGGTTTGAGATCAGCGTTAAGACAAGACCCTGATGTAATAATGGTTGGTGAGATACGAGACGAAGAGACCGCAGCAACGGCTATTAATGCGGCGCTTACAGGACACCTGGTTTTGTCCACACTACACACAAACAACGCAGCAGGAACATTCCCAAGGTTGGTTGATTTAAAAATAAATCCACACACAATAGGATCCGCAGTTAGGTTGTCTATGGCACAAAGGCTTGTGAGAAAGCTGAGACAAGATTCTATAGAAAGCTATTCATTAGATGGTGAGTATTTAAATTTAGCAGAAAAAGCAATTTCAAGCTTATCAAAGAAAGGATTTGATGTTTCTAACCTTGATCCCAAAAAAGTCTGGAGGGTGAAAGAGGAAATGAAAAACATAGAAGGTGGTGGCTACAAAGGAAGGCTTGGGGTTTTTGAAGGAATAACGGTTGGGGCAGAGCTTGAAGAGTTTTTAAAAGACGCGCCAGGAGAAAGAGAGATACGAGCTTTTGCAGAACAACAAAACATAATGACAATACAAGAAGATGGTTTCTTGAAAGTATTAAAAGGAATTACAGATATAGAAGAGCTAAAGAGGGTTGTTGATTTGGATTATAATATATAAGATTTTTTGTATAATAGTTGACACCAATGAGTCATGATTTTCTGCTTCTTTTTTTACTACCAACAAACACCAATGTGTGTATAATCAAATACATAAACAGATATTCAGATTCTCGTTATGGTTAGATAAAAAGAAAGGCTCAAACGCATAAACCTCTAAGTAATGCTAAAGCGCGGAGCGATAGCAATATGATTTTCTAAGGATAGTTGCAGTATAATACGAAATTAATCGTATAACCAAAACGTCCTCGAAAGCATAGTATTACTTAGAGGTTTATATGTTTGACCACATAAACCTCTTTAAAAGCTTGTTATTAACCTATATATTATTGAATTTAGCTAAAGTCTAGCATAGAATACATGTAATGTCAACACCTAAAGAAAACAAGCAGAAGGACGTATTTAATGACCCAGAAAAGCTGGTTTTAGATTCTACACTACGTCCAGAGACATGGGAAGAGTATATTGGGCAACAAATCATAAAAGACAACCTGAAAATACTACTTACTGCGGCAAAAGAGCGTGGGCATGTGCCGGAACACGTGTTGTTTTATGGCCCACCAGGACTTGGAAAGACGACACTCGCTCATTTAATTGCAAAAGAAACCGGCTCTCAAATGAAAGTAACATCTGGACCAGCGATAGAAAAGGTTGGTGACCTTGCGTCAATACTAACAAATCTTTCTTCTGGAGATATTTTGTTTATTGACGAAATACACAGACTAAACAAAACAATAGAAGAGGTTTTATACCCCGCCATGGAGTCTAGGGTTTTAGATATAATAATTGGCAAAGGCCCATCAGCGCGAACAATTCAGCTTGAGCTACCTTCTTTTACTTTGCTCGCCGCCACAACAAGGGTTGCCCTTATATCGTCCCCTCTTCGTTCTCGTTTCTCTGGCGGTGTTTTTAGATTGGAGTTTTACACGGATGAAGAAATAAAACAAATATTAAGACGTTCTGCAAAACTACTTGGTGTTAACATTACAGAAGATGCTTTAAGTGAAATATCAAAAAGAAGCAGGTTCACACCAAGAACCGCAAATTATTTCCTAAAAAGATGTCGTGATTACGCACAAGTAAAAAAACAGGAATTAAATAATGATATGGTTACAGATGCGCTTTCATTACTTGAGATTGATGCTTTTGGACTAAACTCATACGACAGAAAAATACTTGAAATAATAATAGATAAGTTTGGTGGTGGCCCGGTGGGGGCAAGCACAATAGCGGCGGCTATGGCTGAAGAGATTTCCACACTAGAAGAAGTTCATGAGCCATATTTACTACGAATGGGTTTTATAGAAAGAACACCTCGCGGTAGAGTTGTCACAAAAAAAGGATATGAGCATGTTGGGTATGATTACCCGGAGAATAGACAAGAAAAACTTCTGTAGAAGTCTATAAAGCTTATATTTATAATTCGTAATTCGTAATTCAAAACAATGAGTGGTCACAACAAATGGTCAAAAATTAAACACAAAAAAGAAGCAACGGATGCTCAAAAGAGCAGGGTTTTTTCTAGATTAGTAAAATTAATACAAGTTGAATCAAAAAGAGCTGGTGGAAACACAAACGACCCAGGTCTGCGTGCTGTTATTGAAAAAGCAAAAAAGGAAAATATGCCAAAAGACAATATTGATAGAGCGGTAAAAAAGGGGGCTGGCGCAGACTCAGCAAACCTAGAATCTATAACATATGAAGCTTATGGTCCAGGAGGTGTTGCAATAATAATAGAGACTCTAACAGACAACAGAAATCGAGCGGCGGCAGAAGTGAGACACATCCTATCAAAAAATAATTGTGAGCTTGCCGCACAAGGCTCTGCTTTGTGGGCGTTTAATAGGGTTGGTGGTGCGTGGGAAGCAACCACAACAACCACAGTTGATGGTTCTTTTGCTGATAATCTAAACACACTAATAGAGCAACTTGAGGAGTGTGAAGATGTGCAAGAAGTATTTACTAATGCGAGTTCTGAATAATAAACTCTATTACTTTGCTTAATAAAAAACATCTTATTCTTAATTCTTTATTCATAATTCATAATTCAGAACAATGAGACTTATCTCAATAGACCCTGGATATGACCGCTTTGGTTTTGCTGTTATTGATAAAGACATAAAAGGAAATCAACATCTTATTTTTTCTGGTTGTATAGAAACAAACAAAAAAGACTCGTTTGAGGAAAGGCTTTATCAGATCGGTTCAGAGCTTGAAAACATTATTAAGAGACATAAGCCAACCGCCCTTGCCATAGAAACTTTGTTTTTTAATACAAACCAAAAAACCGCAATGAATGTGTCACAAACAAGGGGTATGGTTTTATATATTGGTAAAAAATTTGGTCTTGATTTGTTTGAATATACACCACTACAAATAAAGGTTGCTATCACAGGATATGGTCGTAGCAATAAAGACCAAATTATTTCAATGATTCCTCGTTTAATTAAAATTAGTGGAAAAATAAAATATGATGATGAGTGGGATGCGATAGCTGTTGGGCTTACATGTTTTGCGCACGAACGGTTTAATTATCAATAATTAAATTGTTGCTTATAAAAAAACAAAGTAACTTTGTTTTTTTATTTTTTAATAGCTTGAATGTTGTTGTTTGTAGATGTATTATTCCATGTCTTCTAAAGAAGCAAACTTATACGTTTAAATTTAAAATATCTTATATATACTGTTAAATATGGCCAAAAATCAGAAAAAGTCTAAGTTGTTGTTGGTTTTTAAATTCCTTCTTGTTATAGGCGTCTTTTTTGCTGGTGTTGTTGTTTTTTGGTTAAGTTCTTTTGATATACCAGACCTTACTTCTTTTGAAGAAAGAAAGGTGGTGCAATCAACAAAAATATATGACAAAACCGGAGAAGTGCTACTTTATGAGTTTAATAGCAACGACATAAAAAGAACAGTGGTTTCCGGTGATCAGATATCAAGATATATAAAAAATGCAACAATAGCCGTAGAAGACGCTGATTTTTACCAACATATTGGAATACGCCCACTGGCAACAATACGCGCTGTTTTTCTACAACCTCTCAAAGGAAAAGGTGTTCAGGGAGGGTCTACTATCACACAGCAAGTAATAAAAAATTCACTTCTAACTTCAGAAAAAAAGATTTCTAGAAAATTAAAAGAGTGGATATTGGCGCTTAGAATAGAGCAGGTTTTAACAAAAGACCAAATACTAGAACTTTATCTAAACGAGACCCCTTATGGTGGAAGTATTTATGGTGTTGGTGAAGCCTCAGAGACGTTTTTTGGGGTTTCTTCGAGTGATGTGACACTTGCACAGGCAGCATACCTTGCAGCCCTACCACAGGCGCCTACATACTACTCACCATACGGAAACAACAAGGAAGACTTGAATAATAGAAAGAATTTTGTTTTGAGCAGGATGTTTGAAAATAGATTTATAACAAAAGAGGAATATGACGACGCGATAAGTGAGGCTGTTGATTTTATACCAAGAGCAACTCTTGGTATAAGAGCACCACATTTTGTATTTTTTATTGGAGAATACTTGGAACAAAAATATGGTCCACGAGTGCTTGAGGAGGGTGGCCTCCGAATAATAACAACACTAGACTATTCTCTACAAGAAAAAGCTGAAAAAATAGTTAGAGAGTATGCGCTTCAAAACGCAGAAAGCTTTAATGCCGAAAATGCGTCATTAGTTGCCATAGACCCAAAAACAGGTGGAATTCTTGTCATGGTTGGATCAAGAGATTATTTTGATGAGAAAATAGACGGTAATTTTAATGTTGCTGTATCACACAGACAACCCGGTTCTTCTTTTAAACCGTTTGTGTATGCAACCGCTTTTATGAAAGGATATACACCAGAAACTGTTGTTTTCGATCTTAAAACACAGTTCTCTACACAATGTAGCCCAAGCGGAGTTAAACTAACGGCTAGCGCTGTTTGTTATACCCCAGTAAACTATGACGGTATATATAGGGGGCCAATAACATTCCGAGAAGCATTAGCTCAATCAATAAACATACCAGCAATCAAAGCTCTTTATTTGGCCGGATTAAACGATTCTCTTAGAACAGCAAAAGATATGGGGATATCAAGCCTTACAAACGTTGATCAGTACGGACTAACGCTTGTTCTTGGGGGTGGAGAGGTTTCTCTTTTAGAAATGGCAAGTGCATACGGCGTCTTTGCAAATGACGGTGTTAGAAATCAATATAACTCAATATCAAGAATTGAAGACAGCTCCGGTGTTGTTATTGAAACAACAAAAACACAACCAAAACAGGCAATTCCTGTAAATGTGGCGAGAACAATATCCGATATACTGTCTGATAACACAGCCAGAACCCCAGCATTTGGCTCTAACTCTCCTTTATATTTTGCTTCTAGAGATGTGGCTGTAAAAACAGGAACAACAAACGACTATAAAGACGCTTGGACTGTTGGATACACCCCCAATATTGCTGTTGCAGCGTGGGCTGGTAACAACAACAACACGTCTATGGAGAAAAAGGTTGCTGGATTCATTATAACCCCTTTATGGAGGGCTTTTATGAATGAGGCTTTAGCTGTATTACCAGACGAACGATTTAAAAACCCAGACTCTATTGATAAAACAAAACTACCACCAATGTTAAGGGGTGTGTGGCAAGGTGGTAAAAGCTATTTTATAGACTCTTTGTCTGGAAAACTTGCAACAGAACTAACACCTAAAGAAACTTTAAAAGAAATTGTATTATTAGACCCACACACAATACTTTATTGGGTAAACAAAGATAACCCTGTCTCAGATGAAGCGGTAAACCCAGAAAATTATTCCCAATATCATTTATGGGAGTATGCTGTACAAAACTGGGTAAATAAAATGGGTTATACAAAACAAGACGAATCTCTTGTACCAAAAGAATACGACGACATCCATATAGAAAATAATTTACCTAAAATAAGTATTGTTGGTCTACAAAATAAATATACACAAGATAGTCAAATATCTTTTTCAATTAACTCAAATGGAGTATATCCAATTAATAATATTGAAATATTTTTTGCCGGAAGATATGTTGGCTCCATTACAAAACCGCCTTTTAATTATTCTTTCTCTATAAAAGATTTTTCAACCCAACAAAACAACGAATTAAAAGTTGTTGCGACCGATATTGTATATAACAAAAAAGAGGTTGTTGAAAATATATCAGTTCAGTAAACAAAAAATGTTTACAGTATGTTTTTTGGGGTTTTTTCACCTAGCCCTTTCTTCATCTCGTTTAAAATTGATTCTTTGTTTAAAAAAACAACGTTTTTTATAACAGAAGATGTTTCTAAAAAAATAATATTGTTGTTATATTTTATGTTTGATGTGTCTATATCAATATTATAAAAATCTCTTAAAACACAAATAAAAGAGTCTTTAACAACAGAATCTTTTGGTGTGAAAGATAAATATCTTTTTAGTAAGTCTGTAATTTTTTTTACAGAGTGTTCATCTTCCATAAAACTACCTATTCATAGGCATTGTTATATAAATAAAGCTTGTATCCCCTATCCCTTGTATCATTAATGGTTTCTTTTCTCCAAATTTAAAAACGATACTGTCTGTTGTTATTGATTGAAAGGCATCAACTATGTTTTTATAATTAAAGCTTAGTTTTATCTTGTCTCCGTTTATTGCTGCCTGAACCTCGTTTTTACTCTCACCAATATCTTGATTATTTGTTTCCACAATAAATTTTTTATCTTTTGGTGTAATTTCAAAAGTCACACGGTTAAACTTGTCTGAAAAAACATAAGACCTTTTTAAAACATCAACAATATCTTGTTTCAAAACAACAACTTCTGTTTCGTAGTCTTTTGGTATTATTTGTCTGTAATCCGGAAAAACACCATCAATTACACGTGATGTTATATATAGATCATCACAAAATATTGCTATCTGATTATCTGTTATTGTTATTGATATGTCCCCATCAACTCCTTCAATAATTTTGATTATATCGCTAACATTTTTGAAGGGTATTAGAACCGAATTAAATTCATCTAGTTTTTTTATAGATATCTTTTTTTCCGCAAGACGAAATGAGTCGGTGGCAGCAAACACGATAGAGCTATCCTCGTAATATATATAAATACTTGCGAGTTCTGGTTTCATACTCTGTACGGAAGCGCTATACCAAACAGACTTTAAACCGCTTAAAAATCTTTCAACTGGAACAACAAGGTCTTTTGATTCTTTTAGGGTCGGAATTGAGGGAAACTCTTCGTTTGGGTATGTATGAATAAAGGTTTCAGATCTATTTGTTGTAATTAATAATTTATTATCTTTTAATTCAAGGGTTATTTTTGAATCGTTTGATAGATTATTAATAAAACCCTTTAAAACATCAGCAGGAACAGCAACAACCCCTTCCACGTCTACTTTTACAGGTACTTTGATCTCTATTCCTAAATCAAGATTTGTAGCTTTTACAACAAGGTACCTATCTTTTGCTGTGAGTAATATATTTTTTAAAACAGGGAGAGTTACGTTTTTATTTGTAACACGTTCCGCTCTTATAATTGCTGTTTCGAGTTTTTCTTTAAGGCATTCTACTTTCATATTTATTTATTATAGTTATTAAATTTATTACTATTATTAGTCCTGTTGATAAGTTAATAAACACATTATGGTCTTGTTTACAGCTGTTTTAAACACACCTGTTATTCTTTTTGTTTTATAAAAACTTACAATTAAAGAAACGTATAAACATTATTTTTTTATTTTGTAAAAATTATTAAGACGTTCTCAACAACTTACACAGAACTATTTCTTTTGTTTTTAATAACTTAATCAACACATATCCACAAAGATATTAACAAACTAAAGCATCCCTCTTATTTGATGTATCTCTTGAGCCAACACACTATCTGTTTCTAGGTCTTTTTTTATCTTTTCATAAGAGTGTATTACTGTTGTATGGTCTCTTCCACCAAGCTTCTGCCCTATTGTTGGATAAGGTATATTGTAATCCTCCCTTAAGATATACATTATTATTTGTCTTGGTTTAACAATCTCCTTCTTTCGTGTTTTTTTATAAACACTTTCTTCCTCTATGTTATAAAACTCAGTTATCATTTTAATTATATCCTCAACAGGAGCAGATCTTCTTGATTTTATACTGTTTCTTATCAAAGTTTTTACATCAGATAATGTTAGTTCTTTATCTTTCATTTGAGATTGTACTGAAAGTATATTAAGTATACCCTCAAGCTCTCTTATATTACTCCCAACAACGGATGCAATATAGTCTATTATTTCACTAGTAAGAGACATCCCATGCTGGTTTGCTTTAGCCTTTAATATAGCCATCCTAGATTCATAATCTGGAGGCGATATGTCTACAACCATACCAGCACTAAAACGAGATTTTAATCTTTCCTCCATATTTTGAAGGAAATTGGGGTGCATATCTGAAGAAAAAATAATCTGCTTATTATTATCATATAAAGTATTAAAAAGGTGAAAAAGTTCTTCCTGTGTCTTTTCTTTTTTAGACAAAAACTGGATATCATCCATTATTAAAACATCATATTTTCTATACTTTTCTTTGAACAAATTAACTTTATTCAAGTGCACTGAGTTTAAATAATCAACCACAAACTTTTCTGAAGTAACGTAAAAAACCTTGGTGTTTGAGTAAGTTTTTTTAATTTGATTACCAACTGATTGTATTAGGTGTGTTTTCCCACAACCTGTTTTACCATATACAAAGAATGGATTGTACACAGCTCCAGGGCTTTTAAGGATTGCTTGTGATGCGGCGTATGCAAGCTCGTTAAAGGGTCCAACAACAAAGGACTCAAAAACATAGCGAGGATTCAAATTGTCGTCCTTGTTTATATAAACATCATTAAGAGGTAAAGACCCTTGGTTTGCTGAAGAAGAAAACTTTCCCTGAGCAACCTCTTTATTTTCTGGCTTTTCTCTTGTTACAACATACTCAACAGAACGAACAGACTCCAAAAGGTTTCTGAGTGTTTTTAAAATAAATTTGTGATATTTTTCCAAAAGCCATGTTTTTACAAACTCATTTGGAACACTTACATATACAACACCACCCTCCTCTTTTAATACATAGGTCTCACTAAACCAAGTGTTAAACGTGGCTTTTGAAACATTTAGCTCTGCCTCTACTAATACATTATCCCAAAGTTCTTTAGTGTCCATAAAATATTTTTAGTTATAGCTTATTATAAATGAAGTGGATAATCATAAAACTTGTGGAAAGCCCCTAAGTATGTTGATAACATGTGGAAAACAAAAATGACACCATTAAGTTGACCCAGTAGTGAATAAATGCACCGATACTTCGTATTAGGTATTGGGTAGTTAAAATTTATTATATCTTTGCACCTACTATAGGTAGTTTACTGGTTTTGTGTGAATAATATGCATTTATATACTACCGGGTTTGACTTGATAATAATCATATATAGTTATATACTCTTCTGGTTACACTATAAGATAAAAATAAATTATGTCTGTTACATATCAACCAAAGAAAAGAAAAAGAAGTAAAACACACGGTTTTTTAGTTAGATCTAAAACAAAAAATGGCAAAAATGTACTAAAAGCAAGAAGAGCTAAAGGAAGAAAGAAGCTCTCTGTTTAATTTGAATGCTTTCAAAAGATAAAAAACTTAACAAAGACCTTTTCAACAAGGTTTTTTCTACTGGTAAAACGATCCATGGGGAAACTCTTTATATAAAATTTACAAAAAATAACAACGAAACAAAAAGGTTTGCTGTTGTTGTTCCTAAAAAGGTTGAAAAAATGGCTGTAAAACGTGTTTTTTTGAAAAGAAAAATATTCAACGTGTTAAAAGATATTTATAACAACATAAAACCCAATATTGATTGTATTATTTTCTTTAAAAACAAGGATATAGAGAACCTAAAAGAAGAGATTTCTAGCCTGTTAAATAAAACAAACTCCTATTAAAACAACAAAAAATGATGTAGAATATCGTAATGATTTCAGGAATTTGGAACACCTTAATATATGAACCGCTTTACAACGGTTTTATTTTTTTAGCAGACCTACTACCGTGGGCTGATCTGGGTCTCATTATTATACTTTTTACTATAATAATAAAATTCATACTCTTCCCTCTTTCTTTAAAGTCTGTTAGAACACAACAGTCCATGAAGAAGATACAACCAGAAATAGACGCTATAAAGAAAAAACACAAAGACGATAAACAACAACAAGCAATAGAAACAATGGACCTTTATAAAAAATACGGGATTAAGCCTTTTTCTGGAATTTTTCTTGTTTTTATACAAATACCGATTGTTTTTGGTCTTTATTTTATTTTTTTGAAAGGAGGTTTTCCTGAAATAAAAGCCGACATTTTATACCCTTTTGTTAAGGTTCCAGAGCTTATTAAATTAAAGTTTCTTGGTATTGCAGATATAACGCAAAAAAGTCTAGTTCTTGCTTTAATGACAGGAATAACACAGTTTCTACACTCTCAAATATCTCTTGGAAAGGACGAAAAGACAAATAAAAACAAAAAAAATAAGCAACCAAACTCAATGAAGGATGATTTTATGAAGACACTAAAACTTCAAATGAGGTATGGTTTACCCGTTTTAATTACCTTTATTGCCTACTCCCTTTCTGGTGCAATTGCTCTTTATTGGACAACGAGCAATATTTTTCATATAGTACAAGAACTCTACGTCAAGAAGATGTTAAAGAAAGAGGACGAACCAGATGATTTGGTTATAGAGGCAGAACATATCTCGGTTTAAAGCCATAAAAAACTATGTCAACACAAATTATAAAAGAAACAATAAATGAGTTTTTGAGTAAGATGGGGGTTGAAATCAAGTCTTTATCTATTGAAGACAGTGAGCTTCCTGAATATACAAAATTTCTAATAGATACACCAGATTCAGGGATTTTAATAGGAAAAGATGGTGAGCATTTACTTGCCCTTGCTTATGTTTTGAGAAAAGTTGTTGAAAAGAAGTTTGATAACGATGAATTACCAAAGTTTTTTATAGACGTGGGTGGATATCAGGCAAATAAAATACAAAAAATACAAAAAGTTGCTCAAATTATGGCAGATAGAGCAACAGCTTTCAAAAGAGATATAGAACTTCCACCAATGAGTGCATACGAGAGAATGGTAATCCACTCTACCCTTTCAGAGACAAACAACATAGCGACAGAGTCAGAGGGCCAGGGGCGCTTCAGGAGGGTTATTGTGAGGTATACTGAGACAATGAATTAAGAATTAAGAATTACGAATTAAGAATATTAAAAACCACCAGAACTATGTTCTGGTGGTTTTTGTTTGTTGAAACCCTATACCCTATTGGCTAATTATCTAATCTCAACCCCCAAAGCGTTAAATCTTTTTTGTTTATAAAATACAACAAATATCCATCTTCAATCTTCTCTATTTTAGGGTCTGTAAGGTCAAAAAGATATTCTTCAGAATCAAATATTGATGTTATATTTGTAGCAAAAGATGTTTCTGCGTCAACCTCATATATATCATCATTAAATGAAACATATCCTTTATACCAGTCGTCAGGAAATTTTGTGTTTTTGGGTAATGAGTTTGGTACAGCACAAACCAAAACGGAGTCTGTTTTCCACACACACTTTTCTAGGAAAGTAGAAATATTTAATTGGTTAGTAGATTTTGTTATTGTGTTGAATATATATGTTTTTATACTTGAGTCAACCATACTTGAAAACAAGACAAATTTTTCATCAGGACTCATTGTTGCAGAAAGACCTTTGGTAGCAGCAAGTACTCGTTTTGTTTTACCACTTTCTATATCTAATGTATATAGAGCACCAACAACACCGCTTGAAGGTTTTGGGTATATTAGTATGTTTTTAGGATTTATCCAATAAATATTCCATTCAGCAAAAGGCGATTTATAAACAATCTTATCGTCAGAACCGTTGTTTAATGTAAAAACACCACCTCCGCCGTCACCGTATACAAAAAGAACATTTTTTGTGTTATTTAAAATTGAGAGTGAGTTTATATTACGAGCTAAAAAACTATCAGATTTAAAAGACCCTGTTGTTGTACTTATTGAGTTTGTATAAGAAACAGACTCTCCTTCGGTATTAAGTTTTTGTGAAATAAAACTATTTCCATCGTTAAAAAACAATACATTATAAATCTCTAAAGCTGTTGTGTTTGTTATTCTTTCACTTGAACCAGATAAAAGATTTATATCAAAGATATTACCAGATGTCCTGCTCATGTACCTTAAATAATTACTACTGTCTTTTTTAACAAAAAGCGCACCAGAAACAGGATCTTTGGTTAATTGCCCAAAAACAAAGTTTTCATCAAGGTTAATGTTTTCTAAACCACCAATCTCACCGGCACCATTATTTATTGTTGTGTTGTCCTGGTCTGTGTTGTTATTACCAAAAGGAAAAAGGTTGTTGAAAAAATTATCACTATCTGATTCCCCTTCACCGATACTGTTTGTTGAATTTTTATAATAAAACCAACCAACAATCGAGGCGATTAAAAGGAAAACAAATAAAATTATTAAAAATTTTTTTAATTTCATATTAATATTAATTATTAAATGGCGGGAACATTACATGCCAGTGGTCAGGCGTTTCATATTCATATCTAAAAGATACTGGCGCCCAAAACGTGCTGTGCTCTACAACAAAAACAGAAAAATCTGCTGGTCTAAAAGGGTCACCAATACTTAAGTTTTTATATCTTTCCCAGGCTTCTGGAGTTATTTTATCAGGTTTATTTGGTGTATTTTCTATTATCCATTTGTCCAAACCAAGAAGAACGTTTGCTCCGGCAGAGTTTTTGGTTTTTAGGTCAACATTTGCTAGTCCCGGTCCGTGTGTTTGGTGCCACCACCACTCTGTTCCTCCCGTAATGATCATTTTATGTGTTATTGTTGTTGCTCCATTTGGTAGTGCTGCAGCAAGCCTCAATAAACCAGTTGTTGCTTCTGGTGGTAATAAACCAACTGTCGTGCAAGATGTTGGTTTTTGTGGTGGGCCAGGGCAAATAGCCCAGTCTTTGTTTGTTTTTATTTGATGGCCACTTCCAATATCTAGTAGGTCTTGTACACGGTCTTCGTCTGCCATTATTGCATGAAACCTTTGTTCGGCACTACCTGTTGTGCCATCTCCACCACCAATGCTGTTATAATATATACATTTGCGAGCCCAAGAATAAGTACTATCAGTTTGGTCATTGCGCCCAAATATTATCTCCCCAGGACTTGTATTCTGGTTACACTCTTCCTCTGAATTAAACCTCCTACTTTTATCTGTTTCAACAACACCATTTAAGAAATGTTTTTCAAAATACCAACCCGCTGTAGCGTCTCGTGGCCCGCTAGCACCAACGATTTCATGACATGGTTTGTTTGTTATTGGAGAATTAACAAGACGCCCTTCTTGTTGTCGTACAAACCTTGCAACCCCTTCATCACACGAGTCTTCGGTGGTAAATCCAAAAGTTTGTCCATCTAATGTTTTAAAAGCAAACGAGCCTTTTGAAAAATCCGAATTAGGAATAGGGATACAAGATAAAACAATCTTGCCGGCATTTCTTGCGGCTTTCAAACCATCATCACATTTTTTTACTGTAAAAAATGGGACATTTTCTTGGTCGCCATAACCAAAAATATAAAGTTTTGTGGATGTGGCTGTTGCTCCCTCTATTCTTCTTATGTAGTAATAGCCCGGTGGTGTTGCGTCTGTCTTGTTTTCAAACGTAACCCCAGCAAGCGCCTCTGTTGATAAGTTTAAACTAAAGGTTGTTAAGGCGGGGTTTATTGTATTTAATGCTAACCAGCTTAATAAGGCTAAAGCAAGCCCAAGTAAAGCAGCATTTATTCTTGCTCTAGCAGCTCCTTTTGTGTTTGTTACGCTTGTTGTGAGATATTGGACACCAGCAAGGGTTATCATAAATACAGCCATTACTATACAAAGAGCTATAAGTAATTTAAATAACCCAGAAACATAACTTCCAAGGTTTCTACTGCCCCCAGGCGTTCCATCCGCAACCTTATCATATGCGTAAGGAAGATTTGATAAAGGAACGTAATTATCTATTGTTATGGTTTCATCTGCAGAATAAACCTCACCAGAAATGGTAAAAAAACTAAAAACAAAAAATAAGACAAATAATGTAATAAATATTTTTTTAAAATTTATGTTTTTCATGTTTTTCTAATTTTCATTACTTAAAGATAAAATAAAATTTGATTTAGTGCTCTGGAATACATTTTCTTTATTTTTTATACTAATAGATATTATAGAATCTTCAACCTCGCCAATTTTTTGAAATATTACAGAGTTTTCCCCGTCTCCACTTTTAACCCTTTCATTATTTATACTCCAAGTATAAATAAGCTTTGAGCTATTGTTGTTATTTGAGTCAAAATATAATGGGAAGGCCACCAACTCCGCTTCCCTGTCTTTTATAGGGAAATTCTTAGATAAAATAGAATTAAACAAAATTCCTAATAGTGGATTTTTATAATATAAAAGCACTTCTGGTGTTGTATTTGTTACAATTACATTTGCTTTTGCATATGTTGTTTCTCTGTCGTTTGAAAGTACATCCACACCTATGGTGTCATCTCTTAGAGAGGTTGCTATAGAGACGTGGTTTTGTCCTATTCCTGATATACCACCCAAAACCCTGCTCCCGAGATACCATTTGTAATACAGGGTTGATGCGTCTATTGGTGAACCTGTTTCATTATATATATGAGACATAGCGGTGACACTTAATGTGGAAGGTCCAGACTTTAAAGCCTTGCCTTTGTAAAAAGGTGGCGTATAAGAATCTGCTTCCCATAAAATTTCCACAGATGATGTGTTTGTTTGTGCGTATAATGTGCCAGAAAGACAAAACATAAAAGCTACAAAAATAAATATAAGTGTATTTGTTTTTATAATTTTATTCATCATATATATTATACAACATTAGCCCCGCTAGAACCTCCGGAAGCCAAGAACTCTTCCTTTGCTTTTTTTATAGCAAGTACTTGTGATGGGTCTGATGTAATTATTTGATCTTCTGTGTACGATGCATTTATTTTTAATGCGACGTGCTTTAGCCCAGCAAAGAATATTCCCTCCCCCACACCAGACTCAAGTAATAAATATTTTTCCTCGTCTGTTAGGTTGAATGTTGTTTGTACCAAATCTATAGACGTTGCTGACTGTTTTAGTAGTAGTTGTATTGAAGAGTTGGTTATAATCGGTAAACCATAAGGTGATTTTAAGAAGTCTCCAACGTCCTGAGTAATCGTTGCAAGACCTAGATAGTATTTTCTACCCCTTTTTGCAAGACTGAACAAAAATGAAGCGGTGTCTTCTGATTTCATCATCCACCAAGCTTCGTCTATTACCAGTAGGCGTTTTTTTAACTCTTTTCTAACCATGTTCCATATATAACGAGTTACTATGTGCATTGCGACCGGTTTTAGTTCGTCCTCCATGTCGCGCACAGAAAACACAACAAATTTCTTTGTTATATCAACGTTTGATGGTTTGTTTATAAAGCCCGCCCACGTTCCTTGGGTGAATTTTGATAGCCTTTGCACAAGAGACTCTGCTCCTTCCATACCAGCAAGAACCAACTCAAAATCAGAAAGAAGTGGTGGTTCAACATTTTTAAGACTTGAACCAATCGTTATGTCTTTTAGTGCGTAAGTTTCTGTTATTGCTTTGTCTACGATAGAGTCTTCTTCAGGAGTAAGACCTTTTAACATAATCCTCATAAGACCAACTAGCCCCACTATATGCGAGCGTAGTACGTCCTCTGGAGACTCGTCTTCCCTTGGTATTGGTAGGTCAAAAGGGTTTATGTGGTGCTCTGAAGTAAGTGATAGGTTGAAGTATCTTCCCCCAGTTGCTTCCGCTAAATATTCATATTCTCTCTCCGGGTCTATTACTATTACATCTATACCAAACATCAAAGATCTTAGTATTTCGAGCTTGGTTGCGTATGATTTTCCGGAACCAGACTTCGCAAACACTATTGAGTTATAGTTTTCCATTGAAAATCTATCAAAAATCACAAGCCCAGAGTTGTGTCTATTAATTCCATAAAGAATTCCTTTGTTTGAAGTAAGGTCAAAAGAAACAAAAGGAAACATACTTGATAGCGGGGACGAGTTTAGTTTTGAGTGAACTTTTAATAAATCTTGTGCTATTGGCAATATGCTAGTAAATCCCTGCTCTTGCTGGAACAGTGCTGGTTTTAGGTATATTAATCTAGATTCTAGGGTAGACTTTACCTCAGATTCTATTTTATCCAACTCATCTTCAGTATCTCCATATATAGATATATATACTCCAACATCAAAAAGTTTTTCTCTTGCCTGCATTAAATCGTCCCGAAGCTTTTCCAAGTCTTGGTATGCTGTATCAAGCATAGGGTCTCTGACCATACCCTTGTCACTTCGAACATTTATTTGGCTCTCAACCTCAGCAACCTTTTTTTGGAATTGTTTCAAAACCTGTGCTGTGTCTACTGGGTGGACAAATATAGAAATGTCAAAAACCCTGTCCATGTTTATAATTGGCGAAAACCAGCTATCTGACAAAAATCTTGGGTACGATATTACAAAAAATGTTCTAACTATCTTCTCACCTAAAATGAGCTGTTTAGGTGCGACTTGTAGTGCTGATGGCGCTATTACGTCTTGAAGCTCCAAAACACCAGCCTCATATATTTGTTGAGGCAAAACAGGTGTCATTGATACATTTGTTTCGTCTTTCTTTTTAAATAATTTATCGAATATGCTCATAAGTTATGAATTACGAATTACGAATATGGAATTACGAATATGAAAAAAAGTTTTTAAATAAATAATTTTTATTCTTAATTCTTTATTCATAATTCTATATTCTATCATTACAAAATTAGCCACAGCTAATTTTGTAATGATATGGGTTTCTCCATATCACCCGGATTAAATATTTTATAATACAATTCAATTAATTCCTCTGCACCGAGTCTTATTACTTGCACACCAGTTCTTGATAGACCTTGTTCCACAATAAGCGCTCGTTGGTTTAGTTGAGAAAAGTTTTCCTCAAAAAGACTATCAGCGTCCCCCGTTTTATTTTTTGGTGTACCCTTCTTTTTAAACATATCTGCCACACCACCCTTTTTTGCCATAATTGACGGAGAATAAGGAACTACTACAAAAAATGCTTTTGTCATAACATCTACATCTTCTGTAAACTTTCTTATAAAATCTATATATTCTCGTGTTTGAACCTTCATTAATTCATTTGTTTGTTCTGTAAACTTTTCTTCCATTAACGCTATATATGGACGAATATCAATGTTTCTTGATTCAATAAAAAATTGTACAGAAAAATCTAATGAGTTTAGGAAGCTTTGAAACTGAAGTAATATGGCTTCTTGTTCATCTGCTGATTTTAAAGCAAGATTTAATGATGAAGCCATTAAAACGGTACAAATAGAGTCGTCTTTAAGAACAACAACACCATTTCTGATCTCTTTTATTGGTACAAATTTTTGTGTTGATCCTGCGTTTATAGACATGGTTGTTTAATAATTTTAAATTTTTAATTTCGAATTTTAATTCGATTTTGAATGTCCAAATGTTTTAAAATTAAATCATTTGAAATTCATTCAAAATTTTAAATTCAAAATTCAGTTTTCTTACTCTCTACTTCTTCTGCATACATGCTGTTTTTTACACCCAAACTCCATGCTATATCTTTTAATTTGCTATCTGAAAGTCTTGGTATATATAATGAATCCGTTTGGTTTTCGACAACAACCCCGCCCTCTTGTTTTTTGGGTTCTTTTTTCCATATATATAGTTTACCACCCATAAAAAATTGAAAAGCAGATTCGACAACTTCTATAAACGGCCTGTTGTTCATTTTGAAAAAAGCTAAAGCAACAGAAAGTGCAATAATTGGGGCACTTACAAGTATTGCCAAGAAAGAAGGTAGAATTTTCCATAATAAAAACGAAGCACCACCACCACCAATAAGATAAAGAAACTGCTTGAATGTAAGCGGTCCAAAAATTTTATCTTCTATCTCTATAAATTGTGGTACTTGGTGTTGCATAATATTTTTAATAATTTTCAATTTAAAATTTTTAATTTTTATTCAATTTTAAATGTATTAATTTTAAATTCTTTCATTTGAAATTCATTCAAAATTGGAAATTCGAAACTTAAAATTGTTCGCCTTTTCGTGCTTCGAATTTATTCTATCGGCTCTCTATATGGGTCCACTATCGGCTGTTTCCATGTTGGCGCTACTTCTTCGTTCTCAGACCTCTCTTCCCTCTCTGTTTTTACTACCGACCCAAGCTTGTCTTCTAACAACGTCTTTTTTGGCACTGCTGGAGCAGGATTTTCTATTTCTTTTATCATATCGTCTCTTTGTTGGAGGTCGCTAGGAGTTTCTTGATTTGTTTGTATTTCTGCGTTTATGAAACTGTGGTCTTCTGTGATCTCTCCTGCTTTGTGTATCGTCCCAGGGTCTTCTATTTCACTTAATAAAGAGTCTCTGCTCATATTCTCCGCAGTCTCTTCAGCTATCGTTTTTGAATTTTGACTTTTATCATTTGGATTTTCGTCCTCATATTCTCCGTTATATATTTTTATAAGATCTGCGCGTATGGATTTTAGTATTACATTATCTATTTCAACACCTATTTCTGAAGCCTTTGCCGTATCTAAACCAAGCTCTTTTTGTATCTCACCAATAAAATCATCTGGGTGTGTGAGACCGGCCATTACATAAACAAGTTCTTCCATTAGAATTCCGGATTGCTCCACGTTTAAGTCGAACTTATTTGTAATAGATTTAAACTTTGCAAAATACTCATCAGAATACAAAATTTCTTGTACTTTTGGTGGTAATTTTTCAATTATTTCTTGTAGTTCTTGCATGATGTTTTAATTAAGACTATGGTTTATCACTTGTTTCTTTTTTAGCACCACCACCATCTTCTGGTTTTTGTGCTTTAAACCGAATATCTGCCCTTAACTCACCCATATATGCCTTTGCTTTAGCGGCAAGAGTGTCAAACTCGTCTTCCATTGAATGTACGTATCTAACTGTTGCATCTGGACTTTTTTGTTTAATTTTGTTTTCTTCCGCAGGAACCACTAAACCACCTGTTGCGGGGTCAATTTCTTGAACCACGTGTGTTGCTGGGTTTCTAACCAGTCTTGAAGGGTCCGTTTCTGGAATCTCGTATCTTGCTGGTTTTCCTGGTTCTTCTATTATTCTTATATAAATATTTGGAGTGCCACCTCTTTCTTTTTGTCTTTCTACCTTGTTAATTTGATCTATTTGTTCTGTATATTTTTTTCTCTCTTCATTTTCCTTTTCTTTTTTGTCTTTTTTCTTCTTTGCTCTTTCGGCCGACACTTCCCCTTTGAAAGCCGATCTAAACCAAGGACTGTTTTTCCAAGCGTCCTTGCCAAATATTTTAGCCGTTGCGGCCTTTGCTGCGCTTGCAGCAATACCGGTTTCTTCTTTTACTCGATCTGCCTCTGTTTCAAATCCAGCGGTCTCATACCTCTTTGCTTTTTCTTTTTGTTTATCCTCTCGTCTTTTTATTGCGCCAGAGAAACCACCCTTCGCTTGGTTTCCTGTAAGATCAAACCCTGTCTGTGCCTTTATTCGGCCGGTGACATTGCTACCAATCTTTGTTTGTCTTGCATCAAATGTAGATCTTTGTGCTGCTCCAAGGGTTGCCATACCAGCTTTTGCAGCAACATTTCTTTGCAGCCACGCACCACTACCTGTTTTTTCAGTTCCATCATCATTTCGCCCAAGATTTGCTAATTTTTGTCCGGCACCACTCTTTGCAATCATACCAGCTCCTCTACCGATCACTCCTCTACCAAGTAGTGCTGCTCCTCCCATGGCTGCACTCGCTGCTATACCAGCGATTGCTGTTGCCGCACCGCCAATTGCTCCGCTCATGCTCTTTGTAATTTTTACAGCATATACTACAAACCCAATCATAATTGCGAAGTTCACCATTGTTGCTATTTGTAAATTATCTTGTGAGGAATCGACTATTATAGAAAGTGTGTTTATCATTTTAACTAGAATATACATAAAAAAGAGAAATACCGGAGCTACCATTGATTGGTTTATAAGCTCGTTCCACCACTGGCTTGAGTATTTATTTAATGAAGGTAGTACCATTCCAGCAAATCCTATTGGAGAAGACATTAGTAGTATTACAATCATTAAAATTCTGCCTATAAAGAGTATTGAAGCATAAATGAAAGATACAGCCGTAATAATTACCAAAATCAAAAGCAAGAGTTTTGCCCCCAGTGCTGCTGAGTTTGCTTCTAGTCCTGAGAAAAAACCAATACTTGTAAAATTGTCCATTATTTTTAATCCATCCATTATTACTTCACTTAAGTTTGCACCGTCTACCGCGGCATAAAAACCAAGAGCAAGCATGTTTCCAACATCAAAAACAACACCAGCAATAAATTTACTAAAGTTTATAAGAAGAGCTGCTATTACAAGTCTGCTTAATGTTCTTTTATCAGCTCCCCCAGAAAGACCAAGAATTGTATTTATTGCTATATAGAGAACAATAAATATGAATGACATGTTTATTAAATCTCTGATTATTACCCATCCAGCGTCAATAGAAGAACCAACAGCAGAACCCTCCCCTATAAAATTAGATGTTTGTACACTAAACTGTAATGCTCCATTTAACAGCATTCCACCCAAAGCAACCAGTGCTCCAGCAACCCAGCGCAAAGCGTCTATTATTGCGCCAAGCAACTTCATTGGCCCGTAAGCGACAGCGCCGGCGGTGGTGTCTCCAGCAGATGCATATACTATCCTGGTAATAAATAAACCACCTAAAATTAAGCCGTTTAGTAGGGATAACTTTATTAATTTATACTTTTTGTTAATCATTTAGTCTTTTTAGTTTTTGCACAAGAAGTTCAATTTTGTTTCATGGTTGTTGTAACAAGAAAATATTTTTATATATCAGATCCAGGGTTTGGATTTTCTGGGGCACCATCACAAACATCACCGATGCCATCTCCATCCTTATCTATTTGGTTGGCATTATCACTCACAACACAGTTATCTAAGTCGTTTCTTATACCATCGCCGTCAATATCGTCATCACAAACATCACCAAGACCATCTGCATCTAAGTCTGTTTGATATAAACTAGGAAAGAATGGACAATTATCTAGCTCATTTGGTATACCATCCCCATCCCTGTCGTCCTCAGTGGCCGTATCACTGGTGCGTGGTCCAACTAATATTGGTGCAGACCATGATTTATTGTCACAAGTAATTGTGAATGTGATATTTGAATCTAAAGGAAGTGTTATTGATGAGCCGCTGGCCCTTAAGTCAACTTCTCCCCAATATTCACTCGAATTACGTGTACAAATAGCGGCTGAAGTGTTTATGTCCCATCTTATTAGAGCAGAATCACCCTCACTTAATTTAGCCGAAGGTCCGGTGTGACCAAAGTCCCCATACTCATAAGCATTGATTGTCTCTGTCCCATTTGGGCCCCACGATTCAACATACAAATATACTGGCTGTATTTCACAAGCAGCTCTCTCTGTTTGTTTGTATAAATCTACTGCCAAATTTACTAAGTCAGCAAAGCTCTTTTCTAAAGAGGAAACCTCGTTTACTGTATGTTTTTCGATTCCTCTAAATTCAGTGTCAAGCAACGATACTCGGTTCATTGTTACATCTTCCCCATCAACTTTTTCTATTGGCTCGTTTAGTGGTGGCACTATGCCGGGGGTTACATTATCAATAACGACCCTGTTTTTGCTTTTTGCGATACTAAATGTATAGAAATCATTTATTTGTAATGATTCTACAGCAATCTCAAATGCAAGGCTTAATTTTCTATTTATTTCATACTCAGACCGGTCTTTAAATTTTGCCTCTCTACCCATAAATAGTGTCCAAGGAGAAAGAATTGCAGCATAAACCCGCATTGCTTGTCTTAGGCCTTTTCTGGCTCCCGAGAGACCCTCGCCTCTTTCGTAGAAATAATCTTCCAATGCTTTTGCAAACTCTGTTCTTACTGCGGGCTTTACTCCAAGCAAATCAAGCCGTTCGTCTATATATTGATTAATAATTTCCCAAGAACCAACCCTGTCTGCCTTTGTGTATGCTGGTAAACCGAGCACAACATCAGTCTTTTCTTCGTGAGTTAGGTTTCCAACCGCCTGAGACCTATCTGTAGAGGTAATTTTTCTCATCAGGGTTGTAAAATAAGCTTTTATAGCCCTGTTTACGGCAGGGTTGTCTTTATGGCCGCCCCCTTCGGTTAGCGGTCGTGTCCATTTTTTATTGTCTTTTATACTAACCATTAAATAGTCCATTTCTTCTATAATTTCATTTGTTTTTTCAACCTTTAGATTAAGAATTAACATTAATCTTCTTATGTACCAAAGTATTTCGTTTATTGTTGTGCGCGTGTCGTTGTGGTCATAAGCAGGTAATCCACTGGCTAGGTTTGCAAGATTCATAGAAATAGCTCCTTCTGGATTTTCTAATGCTTCTATCATTTCATATACACCAGAGTTGGCCAGCGCCTCTCTGTAATTTATCAACCTTATACCAACATCCTCAAGCCCATCGTTTGTTTGTTGTATGTTCTCTTTACTAAATTTTTCATACAAATCATTTAATTTTCTTGCATCTGCTCTTACTTCTGCATCCAGCGCTACACATGACCGCGCTCTTTTGATTGTGAGAGGAACATTAACTGTGCCAACTATTTTTGTTGACCCTTTTGATAAATTTGACATACAACGAGCAAACTCTGAAAATTTATCGATTTGAGATACGCCGGGATCCGTCTCTTGGTCCATTTGTTCTTGGCACTGTCTTCTTCGTTCATCAATCGGAAGTATTGTTGTGATTGTTGTTAGATTTGGTAGAACTTGTTGAAATGCGTTTTCGGGATCTACGCCTCCCGTTTTTATACAATTTGCGTAAGTCTCAACCGTGAAAGATTCTTTGTCGCAAAGTTTTATTCCATGTCCCTCATAATCATAATATTTACTCATTGCTTCATACCCAATAAGTCCTTGAGGCATTATGTTGTATAAATCTCTATATTTTTTTGCATAAACATCTTCTACGGCAAGAGCGCTTTGTACTTTTGCTAATATTCTGTCAATCTCGTCAATTATAAAGTTTTCTTTTGCTGGCCCCATTGGTGATGCTTGGAGCAAACCTCTGTCTTTTTTGAATATCGAATTGAGTGTCCAAAATGTAAAATCATTAACTGTTTCGTTGAGCTCGTCCGCCATTTCTGCCCTTCTTGTCTCACTATTTATTGCATTTGTCACCACATCTCTCACGGTAGAAGCTGGAGTTATTATTATAGGATAGGAGCCATCAGAGCAGGTCGTTGCTGCTATTGGTTGCGAACCGTCCTTACATTGTTTCATTGGTAGATATCCACCACCATAAGCAAGTTCTCTGTCTTCTCTATCTTTTGCTAGAGCTATTCTTCTATCTCTTTCATTCCTTAGATAAGTTTGAGAATCAAGCGGATTACCGGTTGGATTTAGTGCGTACTGCATCCATCCGCCCCAACCACCAACACGGAAATCTCCCTCTACGAATCTTTGTGCTTGTTCTATACCGCCAAGGGCACTCTCTAGCGGGCATTGGTCTTCTTCTGTTCCTGGTGCAGTAAGTGGTAGTGGTAGTGAAAAACCAGAATACCCGGGATTTGAATTGTAGTATTGGTTGTATGTTCCAGCGTACAGGTCGTCCCTGTATATATAACAAGTTGATTTTACAAAAGCTTCTGAGGTAAGGAATCTATATGTTTCACTGTCTGAAATTTCTAGGAATCTACTGTATACATCTGTTAGGAATCCGGGGTTTCCTTGTTCGAATTCATTTTGAACCCAAAAGATTGTTGCTGATGTCATCATTTGCAGTACAACTTTGCCAGCATTTTGAGCAAGGTAGTCAAGACAGCTGTCCTTAAGGTTTGAGTCCTGATCGTTTGTAACCGTTGTAGATGAACCCCCTAACAAATTACCCAAAACACCTCCAATAAGAGGACCTACTACAGGGAGCGCTGTTCCTGCTATACCACCTAAAGTACCGATCACCTCACCAACTTTTTGCATTGTTTCATGATTTTGTAGTGGTCCTTTTACTAATGCATCAATACCAGCCTTTACCCCCATGGTTGCAAGAGAAGTAATCGCTGCATTTCCTCCAGCTTTTAGTCTTTCTTTCAAAGATCCTCCTCCACACACGGCGGTATTAATAGCACCTAATGCAGCATCCCTTAATACATCCCCTGTTGGGTTTTTTGGTTTTGCTTTCTGGGCATCTGATGTTGGTGTTGGGAGTACATAACCCTGACAAAACATTTCTTCATTTCCATCAGCAATACATTGCCAGTAATCATCTTCTGCATTTCCACTTTGTGCAAAAACCACAGAAATAGGAGCAAGGAGTAGTTGTATTACAACAAACATTGAAACAAGAGAATATGTCCAAAAGTATTTTTTATTATTCATATTTTTTAATAATGTTATTTAAATATAGACCGATTTCATTAAAAATGATGTCGTTTTTTGCTGTTGCTGTCCTATAATTTTCTATTGCAACAAGCGCTGATATTGGGTCACTAAAAACTTTCTGCATATCTCTCACCGATATGGTGATTATGTTGTAGTTATTAACAGCATCTACATGTTTTTGAGAAAAAACCTGAGGAACACTTATGTCTAAAAGTTTTTGAGTGAAGTTTTTGTATTCGTTTATTATTCCAGGAATAGGTGCCAAAAAAGAAGTGTCATTTGTTTGTATGGCCAATGCCACCAAATCAAGCTCATTTTCTGTCATGTTGTTTGCGTGCTCAATAGAAGAGTCAAAAAGGTTTTCAAAGTATTTCGCAATATTTTCGTCTGAATCACTAACCACTTTTATGTCTTTTATTGTGTATTTTTTTACTTCGTATTCTAGTGTTTCAGCTATTTTGGCAACGTGAGCTCTCATGTCTTCGCTTGCAGTAAAAGCGCCATTCGTGGTTTTGCTTCCGGCAACCAGGACAGCATTTGGCAGTATTTGGTTAAATAAATACTCTGTTTTGTTGATATTGCTTTCTAGGTTTTTATCCACGTCGTCTTCTACGCTCTCGCCCCCACCGCCTATTATTTTTATAAACCCATCTTTTACGATTTGTATAGTGTCCTTTTTTAGTATCATGGTAGAGACTAAAATAGCTATCACAACGATTAAAAGAGCCACGATTTTTTTACTAGGCATATAGTCCTCTATCATATATAGAAAGTATATCAAAAAAAGACCCATTAATTATGTCAAATAGGTCTTTGTTGTGGATAATAATTCTTTGTTTTAAGGATATCTCGGAATACGAAGAATTAAGAATTAAGAATTAGGAATTAGGAATTAAGAATTAAGAATTAGGAATTACGAATTAAGAATTACGAATTATGATGTGATCAATTCGAATAGCCACAAATTAACTCGCGAATTACTACAATATCCACGAGAAGTAATAGTATGATCTAAATATTTCTTCTTATTAACTATTTGATTAGCTTGGCCAACTGAAGCCACTTTTCAAGAGACAAATCTTCCGCCCGAGTGTTTGTGCTGAGGTCAAGTGAGCAAAAAGCGTCTTCTAGAGCATTCTTTGGAAAGCTCTCCTCTAGGTTTTTTATAAGCTTCTTTCTTTTGTGAGCAAATCCTGATTTTACGGCTATAAAAAAGG
>Ga0210057_1002419_pt1 | contig 26719 bp, 26 predicted proteins | sample CryGeyCG2114_010_2_FD_183968 | JGI IMG/M metagenome (GOLD analysis project Ga0210057, IMG submission 183968) | Groundwater microbial communities from aquifer - Crystal Geyser CG10_big_fil_rev_8/21/14_0.10 (SPAdes) (version 2) | ecosystem: Environmental > Aquatic > Deep subsurface > Groundwater ...
AAAACTGGAGAACAAGTCAAAGTAGCTGCAAAGAAAGTTCCAAAATTTAGAGCTGCAAAAGCCCTAAAAGACTCAGTCGCATAAATCTTTCCTGTCTGCGCAGGCAGGTCATGTAAAGTAAATTGACTACAAAAAATCCCCTCTAAAGGGGATTTTTTGTTTTATATATCAAATTAATATTTTCTAACCACAGCCTTGAGGACAGCTACCACATTCAAGCTTTGTGTCGGATATATAGGCTTATAGTTTTTATTTGCTGGTTGTAGCCAGACTTTTTCTGTCACTTTTCCTGCCGTGAGTGTAGTCGAACGGCGAAAATACTTCATTGTAAATTCTCCATTCACTTCTGCTATCACTATCTGCATATCTTTCGCTACGTTTGTTTTCTCTACGAGCACCATATCCCCTTTTTCTATATGTGCATCTATCATAGAATCACCATCAACTTCCAACATATAAGTAAGTGGTTTATTTTTAATTAAAAAATCATCTAGATTCACAGTGTCAGTCATCTCTTCTTCTACGGTAGCTGGGAATCCTGCAGTCACAAAACCAAGCATTGGAACATTAACAATATTTTCTTCAAAAGTTTCACTAGGAATTAACCTACCTAAATGATCTTTAGATACAAGCCCAGCTTCTATTAATTTCTCAACAACTCTAAAAACAGCATTCTTGGATTTAAAACTAAAAAGCTTCATCATCTCAGAATATGTGGGCATTCTTTTATTTCTTTTGTAAAAAGTTTCTAATTTTATTTGATAAGGATTTTTGTTCATCCCGTTAGAAGCAGGTCGCTGTCATTAATAATAACTTTTAATCTCCGTTACAAACTGCGACCGTGGCTTCTAACGGGACAGGTTTAAAAAAAAGAAGCAATTCTAGAGCTGGAAGAGAAAAGAAATCTTTTCAAGAAACTTTGCCTATTGTAAAAACGTACTTTCTTTAAAAGAAGTTTATGATCTCGAGCTTCTTTGATATATTCTTCTCCGCGAAGAATTTTTAAATCAATTATTCTATTAATTCTTTGTATCTCTCTTTCTATTGTTTTAAAATATTGTTTTTGTGACATGTTATTAATAGGCTTTAGGAGACTAGGCTCTAGGCATTAGCTAGAACTTAGACCGAACAGCCACTTAATTACTAATGTAAATAGTATAAGTGAACGAGCGTTCACTGTCAATAATATAACTGTGGATAACTCCCACACCTATAATACTGTCTCTTTTTATTCTGCCAAACAAGATAGAAGAAAAATTATTTTATAAATAGTAAAATAGATTACTTTATTCCTCTTTTTAAAAAGCAGAGTAACAATATTATAGGTGTGGGAAATAACTACGAATTAACTTTTGGTCTATATTGTATAGCCTCTAAAATATGATTTGAATTTACTTCTTCTGAATTCTCAAGGTCCGCTATTGTGCGGGCTATTTTTATTACTCTATGATACGCCCTTGCAGATAATGCCAAACGTTCAGCACTATCATCTAACAAATTCCTCACATCATCATTAAGCTTAACTATGTTTGCTAAATCTTTCACATTCATTTCACTATTAGTAGTTATTTTTCTGTCATATTTAACAAATCTTTTTTTCTGAATTTCACGAGCATTCATCACTCTCTTTTTTATCCATTCACTTTTTTCTCCATCTCCTATTTCTCCTAATTTTTTATAATCAACATTCCCAACTGAAACCCATAAATCAATACGATCCATAATAGGACCTGATAATTTTCTTTTATATCTATCCAAATCAAAAGGTCTACAGATACAAGCTTTCTGTTTATTTCCTGCATTCCCACAAGGACAAGGATTCATAGCTGCAACTAAAATAAAATTTGAAGGAAATGTAGCTGTGCCTTTCGCGCGAGAAATAGAAACAATGTTATCTTCTAATGGTTGTCTTAAAGATTCAATCACCCTTTTTTCAAATTCTGGAAATTCATCTAAAAACAAAACACCTCTATGGGCAAGTGTCACTTCTCCTGGTTTTGGATAAGTCCCTCCACCTATTATAGATACATAAGAAGAAGTATGATGAGGCGAGCGGAATGGTGGAGATGAAATCAATTCGCCTTGTGAAGCTCCAGCCACAGAATGTATCCCAGTAATTTCCAACACTTCATCAAGCACTAAATCTGGTAATAATCCTGAAAAGGCTCGAGCAAGCATCGTTTTACCTGTGCCAGGAGGACCATACATAGCAATATTGTGTCCACCAGCAGCTGCTATTTCGAGTCCTCTTTTAGCACCTTCTTGACCTTTCACATCAGAAAAATCTAAACCTTTATTTTCTTTCTTATAATTTATTTCTGTTTTACGTTGTACTGATATTTTTTTATTTACTTTTCCATTAATTTTTGAAGATATTATATCAATATGATCAACCACTTCTTTTAAACTACTAGCCCCAAATATTTTTATACCTTCTACAAGTGCTGCCTCAACAGCATTTTCTTTTGGTAAATAAATTTCTTCATATCCAGCACGTTTAGCTTCCATTACAAGAGGAAGTGCACCTCTGATGCGTCTCAAGGTTCCATCGAGCCCTAACTCTCCAAGGAAAATCTTCTTCTCAGGGTCAAATTTTACATAACTAGATGCGAGCATATATGCGAGAGCAATAGCAAGATCAAAAAACGGCCCTTCTTTCTTTAAATCGGCTGGTGAGAGTGAAACTATTATTTTTTGATTTTTTGCTTTTGGAGATTTAAATCCAGAATTCTTTATAGCCCCGCTGACTCTATCTTTCGACTCATCCACGGCTTTATCAGGAAGCCCTACCACATTAAAAGTATGCATACCTTTCGACAAATCAACCTCAATCGTTACGATCTGCCCTAGAAGGAGATTTACTTGTGCTGAATAAACTTTTGCAAAACTCATAATAATTTTAAATTAAAAGTTGTTAGCTTTCAAAGAATTTCTAAGCCTCCATTAAAATTCTTTAAATCTAACAACTTCTACTGGTTAAATCCAATTAACTATTCAAATGTTTTTTGCATGTTTTTGCAGCAGAGTTAACTTCCATGCGAGCTACCTCAATATCTTTTTTACATACCTCACATTTACCAAAAGATACTTTATTTAATCCATCAAGCGAACCTAAGATATTATTTAGTCTCGTTTCTAAAACTTTTATCATAGTACTTCTAGCTTCAAAATCTTCAAATCTATCAGCCATATCATTTTGGTCTGATTCTCTTGAATCTATCTCTTCTGGAATAGCTTCCCATTCATTTGTCTCAGGATTTAACTTTCCGATATCACGAATTTGGTCGAGAAGCATATCTCTTTCTTTTTCCAACTTTTCTTTAATTTTTTTCTTATCTAACATACACAAATACTAACACTTTCAATTAAAAAGGCAACTAAAAAAACACTAAATATTATAACACTATTATAAATTTTTTTATTTCTTCACCTTACTAGAATTAAGGCGTAAAACTACTTCATTTACTGCACTTTCTGAATCAGTAATCACAATAGAATTATCGTCAAGATATACATACATAAGTATTATTTTCCCATCATTATCCTTAAGAATTCGTGCATTTTTATTGCTGACAATACCTTCTTCCCAATCTTTTGTAAATAAATAATTAGTTTCTGGTGTTAGATCTACACCAAAGAATCCATAAAAATCATATAACATTTTATTTTCCCAAACCTTCATTACGGGGAAAATATCAGTAAAAGATCTAATTTTTAATAAAATAAATAAATCACCAATATTTGGTGAGACAGAACTTGCTCCACTTTTGAATATACCAATTAAAAAATTATTACTAAATAAATTAGACTGATCTTTGTTCAAGCTTCCTTTTATAAAAGTCATAAATTTATTAAAACTTACAACCATTTTATTTTCTGTAAGATATATACCATTCACTCCGCCAATTTTTACTTTGGTATTATTTGATCTATTAAAAATAGTCTGCACTATTTTATCTTCAGTAAATCCATCTATTGCATAAAAATCAGTTTGATCAGTAAAAATAATAGAACTATATAATGGAGCAACTGAAACAGTATTTATTTCTTTATTAAAAAAAAATAAAAAAATAAAAAGAATAGAAGCTAAAAACAATAACAAAAAACCTATCAACAAAAAAGTCTTATTCTTTGCTGATTCTGGAGATAGATTTTTCTTCTGAGCTTCATGTTCTTCCTCTTCATGAATTATCTTTTTTATTAAGCCACCTCTGTCATTTTCAATAGCTTTCACCATATCTTCAGCAAAAGTTTCTACATTTTTATTTTTTAATTTACTATCTTCCATAATCCATAATTACTTATATTATAATACAAAATAAGTTTTTAAAACCTTTTTTACTTTCTGAATATTTTTAGTACTCAACTCTCCAATTTTACCAAGAACCACTACTTTATCAAGTGTAGCGATTTTTGTAATTTTAATTATTGATTTTAATTTAAGCCCAGTTTTTTTAAACTCTTTTTCTTTTTCATCAATTAAAACATCAAATTTATCAACCCCATTTTTAAAACTGGAAGAAATAAAACAAACTGTAATATCGCCTCCTTTATTTTGAATTCCAAGAATAAGAGCCGGACGAACTTTATTGCCAGAAAGATCAGTAAATGGAAAAGGTGTTAAAACTATATCACCAAATTTATACATATTTATTTTTTATATCTTTTATAGAATAAATTTCAGGTTCATTCGTTAAAAAATCAAAACTTTTTGAATATGTATTAATGTTTGTTATTTCTGAAAGTCTCCCATTCCAAAATTCTGGAAAAGGAATTAAAACAACCTCTGGAACATTCCTACGTCCAATGACAATAGATTTGCGATTTGTAACTACAATATTTATAAGATCACTTATTCTTTCTCTCGCTTCTGTTGTAGAAAGTGTTTTTATATTCATAATCATATTGTACAAAATGTACAAATTAAAAGCAACATACTACACCATTACTAAGATTAAGATTTCTTAAAAAAACCGCTATCTGCTTCCTTGATAGATAAACTTATCTTACCTTGTTCTCTATCTACTTTTAAAATCTTCACAGGTACTATCATACCTTCCTTTATAATATCACTAACTCGCTCTACGCGAAATGGTGCCATTTCAGAAATATGAACCATACCATCAGTGAAAGAATTAAGTCTCACGAAAGCTCCAAAATCTGCAATTCTTACAACTTCTCCTTTTAAAATCTCACCAACATTAAATTCATGTGTCATTTCTTCTATTATTTTCTTTGCGATTTCAGCTGCACCATCTTTACCTGTAAGATATACAGTACCATCATCTTCAATAGTTATTTCAGATCCTGATCTTTCTTTTATATCTTTAATTGTCTTTCCGCCACCACCTATTACCATACCTATCTGATCCATTTTGATTTTTATAATTAAAATCTTTGGTGCATTTTTAGAAATTTCTGCTCTAGGTTTTGGAATTTCTTTTTCAATCCTATCTAAAATAGTAAGTCTCGCAACTTTAGCTTGTTTCATTGCTTCACCTAATATTTTTATCGGTACTCCTTCCACTTTTACATCTAGCTGAATAGCTGTGACACCATCTCTAGTACCAGCAACCTTAAAATCCATATCTCCATGATGATCTTCTGGTCCTTGAATGTCTGTCAGTATCTTATATCTAGGTTCATTTGTAATTCGTAATTGTTCATTCGTAATTGATTCCATCATGAGACCCATAGCGATACCACCTACTGGTGCTTTGATAGGTACTCCTCCATCCATAAGTGCAAGAATAGATGCACAGATAGAAGCTTGTGAAGTAGAACCATTTGAAGCCATTGATTCAGAAACAATACGCATTGTATAAGGAAATTCTTCTACAGAAGGCAACACCATAGCTAAAGCTTTTTCAGCAAGAGCTCCATGACCGACTTCTCTACGATTAGTATTACCTACACGTCCTACTTCACCGCCTGAATATGGAGGAAAATTATAATGATGCATAAATCTTTTTTCTTCTTTCAGCTCCATTCCATCAACTAAAAGTTTTTCCTCTGGGCCACCTAAAGTAAGCACAGAAAGCACGTGTGTTCCACCACGATAAAATATTCCACTACCATGTAATATAGAAGAAAGTCCTCCAGCTTGTGCATAAAGACCGCGAAGTTCATCCATTTTCCTTCCATCAGCACGCTTATCTTCATCAATAGCTTTTGTATGCAACATGCTATTTTCTGTATTATCAAAAAGGTCGTCTTCTACAGCAAAATCTTTTCTATCAGGATAATTATCTTTTACTATTTTATTCCAAACATTATGAAGCTCATCTATCTTCTTTTTTCCTACTCCAGAAAACAAAGCTTCTTCCATTTTAGGTAAAATATTTTCATTAAATAACTTTACTGACTCCTTACTTATCTTTTCTTTTTCTATCACTCTTTTAAGTATACCTATTTCAGCAACTATTTTCTTTTGAAAATTTTCTAATTTAGTTATTTCAAGACTTGCCACCTTAAATGCTTCTTCTAATTCATCTTCTTTCGTTTGATGAGCTGCAGCTTCTATCATATTTATATTTCCATCTTTTCCACAAATAGTTAAATCAAATTTATATTTAGAATCATCTTGTCTTAAAGACTGAATTGGATTTACTACTAAGGTGTCGCTATCATACTTACCAACACGTACTGCTCCTACAGGACCCGCCCATGGAATATTAGATACAGCAAGTGCAAGTGAGGCAGCATTAACAGCCAAAATAGTAGGGTCTTCTTGGTCTAGCGACAACACAGTAACTATTATTTGTACTGCATGACGCATCGATTGATCAAAAAGTGGACGAAGTGTCCTATCTATTACCCTACAAGCAAGCACGGCATCTTCTGATGGCTTACCTTCTCTGTGCATAAATCTAGACCCTAAAATCTTACCAGTAGCATAAAATTTTTCTAAATAATCTACCGTTAAATTAAAAAAACCCAAACCCTCTTGCTTGTCCTTTGACATACAAGCAGTAGCGAGCACAATAGTCTCACCATATTTTAAAATCACTGAACCATGAGCTTGCTCTGCTAAATCTGAGAAAATGGCGGTCATTGTTTTACCACCAATCTCTACCGAATACTCTTTTTTTTGCATATTATTTTTACCTCAAAAAAATCTGAGGTTTTGGTTCGTGTTGAGACTACAGTATTGTTCCTCAATATAATATAGAGAACACTACTTTCTGTCTAAACGCGAACCGATTAATTTATAATTACTACTTCATACCTATTAAATATTTCCTTGAATTCAAAGAAAGATCTATAAAATCATCAACGGCTTCACGAAGTTTACCAGAAGTTGATTTACCAAACGAAATTGCCTCTACCTGTACTCCCATACTCTGAATATATTCAACCATAGGCACATAATCCCCATCACCAGCTACTAATACGACAGCATCTAGCTTCGGTGCAAATTTAATAGCATCAACTGCCAAACCTACATCCCAATCACCTTTTTTGAAACCACCATAATATACTTGTAAATCTTTCGTCTTCGTTTCAATTCCCAACTTACCAAGTGCTTCAAAAAAATTCTTTTCATCTCCTGCTTCAGATGTGATAACGTATGCTACAGCACGGACGAGCTTCCTTCCAGCTACTGCTTCTTTCAAAACTGCACCAAAATTAACTCGTGCTTTGTATAAATTACGAGCTGAATGATATAAATTTTGTGTATCAATAAAAACTCCAACCCTCTGTTCTTTATTTTTTATAACTGTCATAAATTAAGTATATCAGATAATTCACCTCTCCCCAACCCCTCTCCTTATCAAAGAAAGGGGTAAAGAGGTGAGCTAATTCTTCTAACAAAAGAAACTAAAAAACTATGCGAGATTCATTTTCTTAACTACTACATTATATTGAGTCTTATTTTTTCGTTCTAAATATTTTAAATGAATACGTCTATCAGCAACCATCTTAATGAGTCCACGACGAGAATTATTATCTTTTTTATGTTTCTTTAAATGCTTTGCTAACTCTTCTATTTGTGTAGACAAAATAGCCACCTGAACTACAGAAGACCCTGTGTCCTTTTCATGAACTTGATTTTTCTTTATAACAGTTTGCTTTTTCTTTGTAGTTAACATGAAATTATCTTAGCATGAAGCTGAGAAAAATGCAAGGTAGCGTTTTAAAAATATTGTGCGACATGTTATGATAAATATATGACCTCTGATGCATATAAATTAAAAAGAGAATTCCTAGAATATCTAGAAATTGAAAAAGGTTCAAGTTTAAAAACTATAGAAAATTACGATAGATATATCACTCGCTTTTTAGAATTTATAAAAGTAAAAGACGTAAAAAATATAACTGATGAAAACGTAAGAGAGTTTAGACTTTTTTTAAATAGACAATGTGCAGGCAACAACAGACAAACAGGTGAAACATTAAAAAAGAAAACTCAAAATTATTATCTGATAGGTATACGAGGATTTCTCAAATATTTAACAAAGAAAAAAATAGAATCTCTTCCTGCAGAAAGAATAGAACTAGCAAAAGTTCCCGAAAGACAACTCGATCTCATATCTCAAATAGAACTTGAGCGTTTACTTTCTGCACCAGAAGGAAATAGTTTAAAATCACTTCGAGATAGAGCTATATTACAACTGCTTTTTTCTACAGGTCTTCGTGTCTCTGAATTATGTTCACTCACAAGAGATCTAAATTTTTCTGCTGGAGAATTTTCTATACGCGGGAAAGGAAGCAAGATTAGAGTAGTTTTTGTTTCAGAAGAAGCAAATAAATCCATAAAAGAATATTTGAAAAATAGAAAAGATATGGATGATGCATTGTTTGTAAAAATAGCTGAAGAGAAAAGTATAAATGAAAGAGAAGGACTAGCAAGAAGATCGATAGAAAGGATAGTGAAACACTATGCGATAAAAGCTGGAATATCAAAAAGAGTTACACCTCATATTATCAGACATTGTTTTGCTACTGATCTTTTACAAAATGGTGCAGACATAAGAAGTGTGCAGATGATGCTCGGGCATTCAAATATTTCTACTACACAAATATATACACATATCACAGATAAACAATTACAAGAAATTCATAAAAGGTTTCATTCTAAAAAATAATATGAAAATAGTTTCGTGGAACACAAATGGATTAAGGGCAACGGCAAAACAGGGATTTCTTATACCCATATTTGAAAAAGGAAAAGTAGATATTTTGTGTTTACAAGAAACAAAAGTAGAGCCAGAACAATTAGATGAAACTGTGAAAAACATTCCTGGATATTATTCTTACTTTGCATATTCTAAATTAAGAAAAGGATATAGTGGTGTCGCAATTTATTCAAAAGAAAAACCAAAAGAAGTTTTATACGGAATGGGAATTAAAAAATTTGATGATGAAGGTAGATTATTAATTACAAAATATGAAAACAAGAATAAAAATAAGAATAAAAAATTAACAATCATAACTGGGTATTTTCCAAATGGTGGAAGTGGTCCACACAGGTTAAAATACAAATTAGAATTCTATGATGCATTTTTAAAATTTATTTTAAAACTTCGTAAAAATGGTGAACACGTTATTTTCTGTGGAGATATAAACACAGCTCACACCCCAATAGACCTCGCACGATCAAAAGCAAATGAAGAAAATACAGGATTCTTACCCATAGAACGTACTTGGATTAGTAAAGTTATAAAAAATAATTTTATAGATGTTTTTAGATATTTTTATCCAGATAAAGTTGGGGCTTATACATATTGGGATCAAAAGACTCGAGCAAGAGACAGAAACATTGGCTGGCGTCTTGATTACTTTTTTGCAGACAAATATTTTTTTAATAAAAAAAATGGAATAAAAAAAACAGGAATAGCAACAGACTATTATGGTTCAGACCACTGCCCTATTTGGATAGAGATTTAAAAACGAAAATGCCGAGTTATTCTTAAAAACAACCCGGCAAAAAATTTACTAAAAATAATATGGTTTTATACTCTCATGAACATAATAACCGAATATTTTGGCCACCCTGTGAGCTTCCCAAAATAAATTCTTCTTTTGGGCTACTATAAGATTTATAAAAATCCTTAAATGATCCAAAGAAGAAAAACCTAATCCCCAATTAACTGGGTATAAAATGAAAAACTTTTTTAATGCAATTTTTTCTATAATTGTTGTATCAAAAAAATCTTTTTTAATTAGGACAGAAACATAATTAAAAATCTCCGTTTGGTTATTTCCGACTTTGAAAAAGTTTAAAGCAAAAAGCTTTAGAACATCATTCACATACTTTGCTTTTTCTATACCAGAGAGATTTTCATCTTCTGGATAAAAATTAAAAAGTCTTTTAAAAACTTCTCGATCTTTCTGTTTTTGTTTTTCTTTTTTTTCTTCTTTTTTCTTTTTCAGATTACTTCTAAAATTAGAAATCAAAGAAATTATAAAAGTAAAAACATGACGAAGAAAAAATATTGCCAAAGAAATGGCAACTAAGACAATTAGAACAACGAGAACTTTATTCATAACACAACTCCTTTTTTATCTCAATCGTTCTTCGAAGAGATATTTTTTAAACAGCTGGTACGTTCTTCGCACCTTTTTTTAAATTAAAACACTTTATGTTTCATAAGTCAATCATCTAAAGTTGTATGCATTCCAGCTTAGTGTTTTTCCCAAACCATTTTTGTGATAATTTTTTTATATTCGGGGTTATATCAGTCACTAATATTTTTGCTTTTTTATTTTTAGAAAGTTTTTTCTCAATTTCAGAATGTTTTAAAAGATAGTCTTTCAATTTTTTAGGAATAATTTCATCCTGAGAAATTACTTTTATTTTTTTACCTAGAATTTTTTTAATTTCTTTTTTATAAAATGGATAATGAGTACAACCGAGAACTATCGCATCTAACTTTTTATTTAAAAATGGTTTCAAGTATTTCTTTAAAAATTGTATAGCCAAAACTTTCTCCCCTTCTTCTATAAGAGGCACGAGCATCGGTGCAGAATTTTGAAAGACCCTCGTAAAAGAAAAGAAACTTGTGCTTTTTTTGGCATACGCAATATTAGTTTCGTTAACCATATTCAGGTTCGAGTGCGGGCCATGAAAAAGCAGCAAGTTCCTTTTCTTTATTTCTTCCGGAAAAGAATTTGAACTAACTGTCCCCAAAGTCCCAAGTACACCCACCTTTTTATATTTAGCAGCTTCCTCTGCTGTAGGAATTAAAACACCTAAAATTTTTCTTAGAGACTCCCCCATGATTTTTCTTGAAGAATTATAACTCACTAAATATTCTTGTTGAATTCTTCTTAGTGCTCGAGCAGAAGCAGTATTGCAAGCAATAATAATAATCGCACAATTTTCTTTTTTAAATAAATAATCCACTGCTTCACGGGTAAATTCATAAACAGCTTCATGTGAGCGATTACCATAAGGCACTCTTTTTGTGTCTCCTAAATATACATAATCATATTCTGGCATTGCCTTTCGTATTGCTTTCGTAATAATTAAGCCACCCAATCCCGAATCAAAAATCCCAATTTTCATATATCTATATTTTAACCTCCAATTTAGAACCAAGAGCTTCAGAAACTTTCTTTAAAAAAGATAATGTCGGATTATAATTTCCAGATTCAAGTCTAGAAATAGCAGATTGGCCTGTTCCAATCTTTTTTGCTAAATCCTTTTGAGAAATGCCTCTTTTAAGTCTTTTGTCTAAAATTTGTCTAATAATAGAAAATTCAAGCTCTAAACTATCATAAGCTTCTTTTACTTTTGGATCTTTTAACGCTTCACTTTTAAGTTTTGTAAAATTTGTCATAGTTTATGATATCACATATATGTTATATAAGCAAATTCTTTCTTTCTATTGCTAAATCTATATCTTTTTTAGGTATTTTATTTTGTTTTTTAACAAAACCATGTAATAAATATATTTTATTATTATAAAAACAATAAATTATTCTTACTTGTTTTTTACCAATAATTCTCAACTCAAATAAACCATCATGCAAACTTCTACTATATGGTAAACCAAGTTTATAATTATAATTAGACAGAAAATCAATAATCCTCAATGTCCTTGCGTTTGTTGTTGGTTCCAAATTTTTCAAAAAATCATCTATATTTTTATTTACAGTTTCAATTTCCATATTTTTACATTCTAGCATATCTTTTTATTAGTGATATTATTATAGTATGCAAAAAACATGTAAAACATGTGGAGAAAATTTTGAAATCAGAGATGCTGATTTAGTTTTTTATGAACAAGTAAAAGTACCAACACCAAACTATTGTCCTGATTGCCGAATGAGACAACGACTGTCTTTCCGCAACGAACGTACGCTTTACAAACGAATTTGCGATTTATGTAAAAAGGATGGTGTGTGTCTATACCCTACTGATACCCCTTTTCCAGTTTATTGCCATAAGTGCTGGTGGAGCGACAAATGGAACCCGATGATTTTTGGGAAAAACATAGATTCAGCAAAATCTTTTCTAGAACAGTTCGGAAAATTAAAAAATGAAATACCGCGTATAGGCTTACTGGTTATTAATAGCACAGGTAGCGATTATACCAATAACGCGGAAGATAATAAAAATTGTTATTTACTGTTTGCTGCTGGTAATAATGAAGACTGTATGTATGGTCGATTAGTGCAAAGATGTAAAAATTCTTTGGATTGTGATTTCTTATACGATTCTGAACTATGCTATGAATGCATCGACACCGTAAAATCGTTTAAGTGTATGTATGGTGAGAGGTTACAGGAATGCGTGGATGTGTTGTTTTCATTTGATATGCGTAATTGTCAGAATTGTATTCTTTGTACTAATGGACGCAACCTAACCTATTGTATTGAAAACAAACGATACACTAAAGAAGAGTATGAGCAGAAAAAAGCAGAAATCTTATCTAGTCATAAAAATATACAAAAGACAAAAGAAAAATATATAGAAATCAGATCTAAGGTTATTGTAAAATTTGCTTCCACTGTCAAATGCAACAAGGTGGCTGGAGATTATTTATATAACTGCCATGATGGCATCTACATTTTCGATGACTTTGATACCAAAAATTGCTCCTACGTTGCCGATGCAGATAATATTATTGATTGTTTTGATTGTAATAATATCTATACCGGAGCTGAACGTTGTTATAACGTCATGGGTAATCTCAGTAGTAGAAACAACATAGCAACTATTTACCCAATGTATTGTAATGACGTCCATTATTCCGATAGCTGTTATAACTGTGAAAGTTGTTTTGGTTGTGTCGGATTAAACAAGAAAAAATACTGTATTTTAAACAAGGAATACACCAAGGAAGAATATCAAAAAATAAAAGAAGAAATTATTGAAAATATGAAAAAAGAAGGTGTGTATGGAGATTTTATTCCTCCAGAATTGTCCCCTTTTGGCTACAATGAAACTTTGGCTTACGAATATTATCCAATGACCAAAAAAGAATCGAAAGAAAAAGGTTTCAATTGGCAAAGCCAAACGAGTGGCACTTATGGAAAAAAAACTATTAAGGAAGCAGATATGCCAGAGACTATACAAGAAGTGAAAGAAGACCCGCTAGATGGACAGGCAGGTATTTTAAAAGAAATTTTAGTTTGTAGTGATTGTAAAAAGAATTTTAGAATAACAAAAGCTGAATTAGATTTTTATAAAAGAATGCATCTACCTCTGCCACACAAAGATTTTGAATGTCGTCATAAAGAAAGAATGTCTAAGCGCAATCCTCGTAAACTCTGGCATAGGAAATGTATGAAAGAAAGTTGTGATAATGAATTTGAAACTGCCTACTCCCCCAACCGTCCAGAGAAAGTATATTGTGAAGAATGCTATAATAAAGAAATTTATTAAATTCCCCACAAGTTCAACTTGTGGAAATAAAAAAACCGTGAACATAAATTCACGGCTAAAATGAGTAAAACCAAAAAAACTATTAAAGAAAAAGAAGGGCTTTCATGAGATCTTTTAAGATATCATTCCTCAATATTTTTACCTCATTAGGAACTAAACCATTATAATAATCACACCCATTCTTCTCAATAGTTATATTAAGATCAAATGAGTCGTAAAAATATTCAGAATATAATGGCCTAAGTTCTATGTGGTAAAAACTAGATTTTGCAGAATGAGAAAAAGAAATGCGATATCCTTTCTCAAAGATCTCAGATATTTTTATCTCTCCATTTTCAGGAGAAATAGATGGGAATAAACCAACCTCACCTTCAATTGGTTCAATATTTCTAATTTCCAGTAAAACACAATAATCTTTTTTAAGATTTTTTAAAACCTCCAAAAAAGTACTGGAAATCATTTTTCCTTTCAGTTTTCCACATCTACTGAAAAAATCAGAAATTATAACTTTCATAGCACATGACTCCTTAAAAAATTCAAAGAAAAAAATTTATTTCAGGTTAAATCTAACAGTAAAAACACAATCTGTCAAGCTATTGACATACCAAAGAAACACGCACATAATATCTTTATATTAATCACTAATAAAAATCTTTTTTATGATTAAAAGCATAGAAAGTACAATATGGGGTAAAAGTTTAAACCATAAATATGTTTTATGGGTTTATAATAATGCAACAAGACTAGAACTAAAAGGAATTGTTTTTTTTAAAAATGATGGAAGCATAAAAATTATTGCAGAAGGAGAAGAAAAAAATCTCCTTTTTTTTATTAAAAAATTACAATGTGGTCGTTATTTTTTCCCTATTTTTTCTCAAATAGAAAATTTTTCAATAGTCTGGCAAACACCAAAACACGAATTTGAAAATTTTTCGATAAGTGAAGCTTTAGAATAAAAATTTAAAAAGAAAACAAAAAATAATACTTTTTCATTTTACCCCATATTTCTTTTTTAATTTATCAATTTCTTCTGTTTCTAACTCATCTTTTTTTTCTTTTCCTCTATCCCCTAGCGTTTTTAATTCTACATCACCAAGCATATCGAGTGATTTAATTAATTCAGATAAATGTTCCTTTGTATTTTTTGTTGGATCATCTAAGACTTCTTCAAGAAGCGCATTCAAAATCCACCCCATCCTAGGGCCAGGTATTATCCCGAGCTCTTTTATCATAAATTCTCCATTAATTTTAAGCTGCCCGACAGATACAGGGTCATGAAGTGCTTCCTCTATCATTGCAAAATATTTACGTAAACGATATGGCGTTTCTTTTTTCTTCATTCCAACTCTGTCACACTCACGGACATTCATAAGAGACCAAATATTTTCTTTACCCATTTTTGTAATTATTCTCCTCACAGCAGAAAGTGTAATCAATTCTGTATCAGAAAAAAACATATGATTACGAATAAGTTTTTCAATTAATTCAATTTCTTTTTTTGAAAATTTTAATCGCTCTAATATTTTTTTTGCCATTCTGTATCCTATTACTTCATGACCATAAAAAGTATATTTTTTCTTAGTAGAAGTGTCTGAAGGTGCTTGACGGAGAGCACTTCCAGATACTTCTGCTAAACGTCTAGACTTTGGTTTTCCAATATCATGAAAAAGTGCTGCAAATCTTATTTCTAAAGGCCAATTTTTATCTGCTGCATGTTGCAGTGCATGAAGTAAATGATTCCAAACATCATAGATATGTTCCCCTGATTGCTCACAACCTATCCCCTCTTCTAGTTCAGGAATTATGTTTTTTAACAGTCCAAATTTTTGTAACATCAAAATTCCAGCAGATGGATTTGATGACATAATTATTTTTATTAATTCATCACGAATTCTTTCTGGTGATATTTTTTTTATTAAATTTGAATTTTTTAAAATACTTTCACTACTTTCATACGACACAGAAAAACCAAGCTGTAAAGCTATACGTATAGCTCTCAACATACGAAGTGCATCTTCAGTAAAACGATCATCTGGATCTCCTACTGCTTTTAATATTTTATCTTTGATGTCCTTTAGACCACCAAATATATCCACAAAATTTTTATCATGTCCTTTAGGCCTAAAAGCCATTGCATTTATTGTAAAATCACGTCTCTTAAGATCATCTTCTAGTTTATCACTAAATAAAACCTGATCTGGATGCCTAAAATCAGTATATTTTGCCTCAATTCTATATGGTGTAACCTCTATTTGACGTAATGTTTCTTGTGAAACATCTTCTTGAATAACCATTACAGTACCAAAATCATTCTCATATACAGTTTTCTCAAAAAGTCCAATAATCTGATAAGGCTTCGCACTAGTGGTTATATCCCAATCTTTTGGTTCCCTGTCCATGAGAATATCCCTTATACACCCACCAACGAGGTACGCTTCAAAACCAGCTTTTTCAAGCGTGTCCGTTACAAATAAAACTTCTTTTGGAATTTTAGATATTAAATTTTCTAGTTCTACAGATTTCATCTATATTTTGTGCACCCGCCAAGAGTCGAACTTGGAATGACTGCTTCGAAGGCAGTTATGATATCCATTTCACCACGGGTGCTTTTTATCATTTTATAATACTTTAATTATACACCTTTTAAATTGTTTTACAAAATGAACTATTGTGATATACTTATATAATATGAGATACGACCAACCAGAAGCTTTTAAACTTAGAAAAGAAGGTAAAACATATAGAGAAATTGAAAAAATGCTTATTATCTCAAGAAGTACGCTTTGTGATTGGTTTAAAGATGAAGAATGGTCAAAACATATAAAAAAATCAAACATAAATAAACAAATAATCAGAAGCAGGGAACATTTATTAAAGATGAATACAGCGAGAAAAATAATGCTTGAAAAGAAATATAAGAAAGTGACAGAAGATGCAGAGAAAGAATTTGAAATTTATAAAAATGACCCTCTTTTTACAGCTGGGTTAATGATATATGCAGGAGAAGGAGATAAACGTTCTAGAAATCTAGTTAGAATAAGTAACTCTGAATTTTATTTACACCTAGTATTTATAAGCTTTTCTGAGAAATTTTTAGGAATAAAGAAAGATAAAATAAAATTTTGGTTATTATTATATCATGATCATAACATAAAAGAATTAATTGAAATCTGGTCTAAAAAATTAAAAATAAATAAATTAAATTTTTATAAATCACAAGTAATAATTGGTAGAGAAAAAGTAAAAAAATTGCAATATGGAGTTGGTAATAGTATAATATCAAACACAAGCCTAAAGAAAAAAATTATAAAATGGCTTGAACTTTACGAGTTTTCTTTTTTAAAACAAGCGGTCATCGATTAATGGTAGGTCAGGACATTGCCAATGTTCAGGTTGGAGTTCGATTCTCCATGGCCGCACAAATATATTTAATTTTTCTCTTTTTCTTTTGTCCTTTATTAATACCTTAATTCATAAGGATTTTATCAAAACTCCACGCCAAAGGACGTGTAAATGTGGATAACTATGTTGGTAATGTTTATAAAGGACACTAAAAATTTTTGTCTGAAATGACCTTTTTAATGAAAATATGTTGAAAAATAAGGATATTTTAATAAAAGACACAAATTTAAGTCTTTTGTTTCACGTGAAACCTAAAGATTAGTGTTTCTCATGAAACTATTAAATAAGTGATCAAATTATGGTATTTTTATTCGTAATTCGTAATTATTAACTCGTAATTGATTGCCAATATGCCAAAAATTTTTACATCAAAAACACAAAAAATAGGAGAAATAGGTGAAAATATAGCAGTAAGGTTCCTCATGAAACATGGTTTTTCTATTCTAGATCGTAATTACACCAAAAAATGGGGAGAAATAGATATAGTTGCAGAAAAAGAAGGGAAACTCTATTTTATTGAAGTAAAAAGTGTTTCTCGTGAAACTCTAAATACTTTTACACCAAAATCTTTCAATGCGTCTGATGATAGATATCAATATAGACCAGAAGATAATATGCATCCATGGAAAATGAAACGCTTATCAAGGACAATCCAAACTTATCTTTTAAATAAAAATATTGATGAAGAAATGGAGTGGCAAGTTGATTTACTTGTTGTATATATGTGTCAAAAAGAGAAAAAAGCAAAGATAAAAGTGGTAAGTGATATTATTTTATGATATAGTTAAAAACTAGAATATCAAAAATTTTCTAGCGGACAAAACGAAGCCAGTGCCCGCAGGCGAAAACTTTTATATTCTAGTTTTTAATATACGGGCTGTAGCCCCAAACTAAAGTAAAGCTTAGTACGGGGTAAATATACCGGTAGTACAAGCGCCTTCTTAATGAGAGCGTTTAGACTTTAGTCGGTAAAGTTTTTTTAATAATTTAATAATATTTCGGGCTGTAGTATACCGGTAGTACAAGCGCTTTGGGAGCGTTTAGACTGGGTTCGATTCCCAGCAGCCCGACTTTTTGTTCTTTAATTTGCGAGATTAGTTTAATGGTAGAACTACAGATTTCCAATCTGTTGGTGGGAGTTCGATTCTCCCATCTCGCACAAATAAGGAAATCATTGATTTTTTCGGTGGATACAAAAATAAAGTTTATTAATTAAAATTTTAGTACTGGAATGTTAACAATATATATTTATGCATTTATCAGTGTCATCATAGTGAGTTTCGTCTCATTTGTCGGAGTATTTTCACTTACACTAAAAGATGATTTCGTAAAAAAATACATCGGCTTATTTATAAGCCTTGCTGTTGGTGCATTATTAGGAGATTCATTTATTCATTTAATACCAGAGACTTTTGAAAAATCTTCAGGTCCTACATTGACTGGTCTTTTAATTATTATTGGAATATTAATATTTTTTATTTTAGAAAAATTTCTTCATTGGCATCACCATGGAGAAGATAAAGATGAACCAGATATACATCCAGTAGGGAAGTTACTTTTGTTTACTGATGGTTTTCATAATTTTATAGATGGAATAATTATTGGTGTAAGTTTCTTAGTAAGTATCCCTGTAGGCATAGCGACGACACTAGCAGTGATATTACATGAAATTCCACAAGAGGTGGGAGACTTTGCTGTACTCTTACATTCTGGTTATGAAAAAAAGAGAGCTTTGTGGTTAAATTTTCTTTCTGCACTCACAGCTGTCGCAGGAACAATCATTGCTCTAATTTTTGGCAATATTGCAGAGACATTTACTATATGGATATTACCGATAGCTGCTGGTGGATTTATTTATATAGCAATGGCAGATTTAATTCCTGAACTTCATAAAACAAAAGAAGCAAAATATTCTGTATTACAAATACTATCAGTATTTATAGGAATAGCACTAATGCTCGCTTTGCTTTTGTTGGAATAAAAAACTAAAGAGCCCGACCTAATCATGTCGGGCTCTTTTTATATTTATTTAAAATTACAAATCTACTGCTGGATTTTTTGCTCCATGAACTTCGAAATGTAAATGAGGACCAGTAGAATGACCAGTAGATCCAACATATCCTATCACTTGTCCTTTAGATACCTCTACACCCGTATGAGTACCGAGTTTAGACATGTGAGCATATAAAGTCTGAGTACTATTTGGATGTTTAACAATAACCATATTACCATAACCACCATTATATCCATTACGTGCCAATAAAACTGTACCTGAAGCAGCAGCAACTATAGGTGTACCTGTTGGTGCAGCTAAATCAACTCCATTATTTCCATGCAACCCTTGGCTTTTTCTCTTATATTCTGGGACAGGATTGATAAAATATCCAATCAAGGTTTTAAGTGATGTTTTTGTAGTATTCACCGAATTAGTCCTTGGTTTTGGAGACTCTGTATCAATCATTTCTGCATCTGGAATAATAAGTTCATCTCCAAGAGCTAATTGTGAATCTGGTGCTATACCATTAAAACTAGCAATATCTGAAACATTAACATTATATTTCTTTGCAATACCTTTTAAGGTCTGACCCTTAAGGACTGTATGTTTTACTCCAGAAATAGGTAAAATTATCAAAGTATCACCTTCTTTGAGTTTCTCGCCTTTTTTCATATCATTTGCCCAAAGGATTGTGTTAATCGAAACATCAAACATATCAGCTATTTCAGAGATGGAATCACCTTTTCTTACCACATAAACACTTATCTGATCAGAATAAGAATCTCCAGCATCAATCTCTCCAGGAATAATAATATGATTAATTACAGGGAGAAGAGCATTTTCAGATACTATGTTTACATCCGCACTACTTTCTATATTGTTATCATTAGTTTTATTATTTTTATTTTTCTCTACAATTGCAACAAAAGAAGATGGATCTGCTTGTGGCAGGTCCATATTTTGTGAGTTCTTTATGATATTTATAGCACTTATAGAATCAACAATACCAGCTGAAGCTTCATTTCCTAGAATAGAAGAGAAAAAGCCTGCTTTTGCATTAATAGGCACAAAAAGCGTCCCAGATAACAAGGAAAAGGCTAGAATAGAACTGAATATTTTAGGTTGAGATTTTATAAAACAATCTAATTACCGCAAGATTTCCTTTTCTAACCCTTTAAAATATCGATTACGATATTTCAACGTCGTTCGGATGTTGTGCTTATAAGACCATAATCACACATCCTCTCTAGTCGAATCAAGGATAGAATTACAGGACGACCGATATTGTACTGTAGAATAAGGCTCTTACGATGGTTACTGTCGTTTCTGTAATATTCTGTCATTTAGTACCCGACTTCTCCTCCGTATAGATATAAGGGTAGCTCACTTCACAACTCAAGTCAACCAATATGTGGATAACTAATTTGATAAATTAGACTAAATAAGGTATACTATATAGGTAATATTTATAGTTTTTAATAGAAAATTAAGCATTAAAAACTAGAAAATCTAATAAAAAGTAGCTAAAAAATGAAAAGATAGCCAATAAAAGAATGATTTAGTATAATATAATCAAGTTATTAATTAATATAATAGGTCGGAAGAATCTTATTAGAATAATAATATAATAAAAATATGATCGCAGAACTATTAAATATAAATTTAGTCGAAGAGTTGGGTTTAAACTCACTACCCCCTGAAAAGAAAGAGGCCTTAATAAATCAAATGTCAGAGGTTGTTGAAAACAGGATTAACCTAGAAGTTTTGTCTATATTAACAGAGGAAGAAAAGAAAGAACTAGATAAAGTATTAAACTCCGATGGTGATATGGTACAATTTTTAAAAAATAAAATACCCAATTTTGAATTCCTAGTAGCCGAAGTGATAGCAAACTTTAAAAAAGAAATATTAGAAATGCAATTATTAACGGCCACAGCATAAAACAATTGTTGTATAATTTATAATATTATGAAACAACCTAACATGGAAAAACCAAAAAATGTTAATAATGAGGAACCAAAAAAAGATATTCTTGATCAATTTGGAAAACCAATTAAAAAAGAAAATTATAATGATTCAGAAAATATAAATAAACTAAAAATTCTTAAAGATAAAATTAATGATTTAAATGAAAAATATATTTCTGAAGTTCAAAGAGAAGAAAAAGCTCTTTTGTATAGTCAGTTAGAAGAAGCTCAAAAGGAATATAGAAAACTTGAAGAAGAACTCGATATAACTTCATCTGAAAAAAAGAAAAAACCTGAGAATGAAAAGATAAAAACACCAGAAGAAATCAACGCCAGAAAAAAATTTACTATTTTATTAGAAAGAATAAAGAGTGGAGACACGGTTGCAATTGAACTTCTACTTGTATTCATCACCAACCAAACTGAATGGAAAACAGAATGGTTAACTCCAGAAGAAATTGATTTCCAAACAAAATTAATTGTTTTATTAGAAGAAGCTCGTGGAGGAGACGTCGCAAAAATTGAAATTTTAATTAAATTTATAACCACTCAAACAATATGGATAATTCTTCCTACTTCACCAGAAAATATTCCACCAACACCACCAACACCTGAGAATATTCCACCCAAGCCTGAATCATCAATTCTACCATTGGAAGAATCAAGAGATCTTTACCTTAAAGCAAAAAGATTACGTGGTAATGTATTTAGAGGAAAATTTGGTAAATTATTTGGAAGAAAATTAAATTTTGGAGAAGAAGAAATAGATTTTGGTGGAAAAGATGGAGCATTAGAGCTTGAAAAAGTTAGAGTAGAATACGAGAAAGGACTTTCTAAATACAGGACAACAGAACTTAAAAAGTTTGAAGACAGCTTAAAAGAAAGATTGGCAAATGGTGAAAGAACACCCGAAAAAATAAAAGCTGAAATGCAAACCAAAATTGTCGATCTTCTAACAGAAGAACAAAAAAATATTGACGAAAAGTCAACAAATGGTATAGAAAAAAATATTTTTGAAAAAATGAAAACAAAGTGGCGCCAACATACATGGTCCCGCATAGGAATAGGTGTAGGATTAGGAATAGCAGCAGCTAGTGGAATAGGCGGAGCTGCCGTAATTGGTGCTAGGGCAGGAATGGGTGCTGTTGGTACATATGTCGGAGTAGAATCTGGACTAGAAAGATGGTCAAAATCAATCGGACATAAAAGTGAGTTAATGACCCAACTCAGTAAACTAAGAAAAGGATCTGAAAAATTTGCTGCCACCGACGAAAGTTACAAAACTTTTCTATCTCAACTACCTCCAGAAGAAATAAAAAAGGAAGCAACTAGACTAAGAATGTTACAAGTAGAAAAAGGTATCTCCATCGATAAGCTTGCAGTGTCGGGTGATAATGGAAAAATGGCAGCAATTATAATAGCCATGGACAATGAATTAACCGCTAAGGAAGTAATAAATGCCACCAATACAGAGAATCCTAATTTAGCATTTGCAGATGTTTTATCAAAAAGACTTTCACAAGAAGTTGATTCTAGAAATGAAGCTGTAGAATCAGAAGTTGATAAAGAGAGACTTAAAAAAATGGCTAGAAAAACAACTGCAGTGTTGGCGGGAGGTGCTGTGGGGTGGATTATTGGTGGAAAATTATTACAACACCCAGACGCCGTCACTCCTGCAAACCCCGTTACCCCTCCTAGTTCACCTGGTGTTCTTCCACCGCATGAATTTCACACTGTTACTTCTGGAGAAAATGTCTGGAAAATTATCGAGCACGACCTAGACTCTCACAAAACGATGGCGGGGTTGGGAAGCGGTGCAAGAACTTACACAATCGATGCCCTAAAAGATCATTTTGCTGCAATGCCAAAAGAAGATCTAATAAAACTTGGTTTTAAGAGTGGTAATATAAATCTTATTAACCCTGGTGATACACTAGATATGTCTGGCATTTTAAATACTGATAATATTCTACATGCTCTTTCTGGGGCAAAAAATCTTACACCAGATCAAGTATCATCAATAGTAAGTAATAACGCTAAAATAGCTTCCTGGTATGCAGAACACCACCAAGAATTATCTGCATCCGGAAAAATATTCGATAGTTCTGTAATAGATAAAATCTTGCATGGAATTAACCCTCTATCAGAACATAGTGGTGTAATGCCACATGATGGTGCTGGAATTGGAGGTGGTAAAGAAATATTAAATCACATAGACAATATAGGACAAGCTGTAAATGGAAACCATATAAATGTACTTGAATATGGAGACAACTCAGGTACTGGACCAGGAAAAGGAATCCTTGAGACAGGACAAGAATCGACGATAAAACACCTAGGAACTACTTATGAAACACCAGATGGATCAAGTTTTCAAAGTGTACAACAACACGTACAAGATGTATATGAAAAAAATATTAATCACATGTTTCCTAAAGATCCCATAAGTAATTGGCTAGAAAAAGGAGGACTTTCAGCTAGTGACGTACTAAAACAACAACAGCCTGGACAACTTACTGAATTAAGTAATTATTTACATAAGTTAGAAGAAGTAACTGGACTTAAGCCAAAAGGAGGTTCCTTTTTTAAATCATCAGAAACAGTACACCGTTTTGTAAATCGTGGTATACAAAAAGCTGCAAAATTAGGTAAATTGGAAGATCTTAGATTGGAATAATCTAAAAAAACTCACTCAAAGATAGCTCACAATAAAAGAATGATGAGCTATTTTTGTTATGTGCTAATATTGTAACTATGGAAGATCATCTAAAAGGGCTCAATGATAAACAAAAGGAGGCGGCTACTCATACGGAGGGACCTCTTTTGATTGTCGCTGGAGCAGGAGCTGGAAAAACTAAGACAATAACACATAGAATACTAAATTTAATAAAAAATGGAGTAGCTCCAGAGAAAATCTTGGCTGTCACTTTCACAAACAAAGCAGCCAAAGAAATGCGTGAACGAATAGTTTCAGAAATTAAAAAACACACAAAAGGCCAAGATACTATTCCTTTTGTATCTACTTTCCACTCCCTTGGAGTCTATATAATCAAAGAAAATGCACATATTTTAGGTTTAACTAGACATTTTACTATTTTAGATGAAGGAGATTCTACGACTTTAATAAAAGAAGCATTAAAAGAACTAGGATTAGATCCAAAACAAAATGATCCTAAAAAAATAAAAAATATAATAAGTAGGGAAAAAGGAAAATTCACACATCTTAAAGATTATGAAGAAAGAGTTTCCCTCTCTTTTGGGGAGGGTGGGGAGGGGTCTTTTAAAAAAATAGTTGCTCAAGTTTGGAATATATATGAAAAGAAAAAAGCAAAAGAAAATTCATTAGATTTTGATGATCTACTTTTAAAAACAACAAAATTATTAACAGAAAACAAAGAAATTAGAAAATTCTATCAAGAAAAATGGGATTATATTCACGTTGATGAATATCAAGATACAAACGAAGTGCAGTATTTGATGACAAAATTACTTTCTGAAAATAATAAAAATATCTGTGTTGTGGGAGATGCCGATCAAAATATTTACTCATGGAGAGGAGCAAATTTAAAAAATATTTTAAATTTTGAAAAAGATTATCCAAATACAAAAATAATTATACTAGAAGAAAATTATAGATCTACTCAAAATATATTAGAAGCTGCGAATGAAATAATTAAAAAAAACATATATAGACCTGATAAGAATTTATTTACTAAAAATAAAATAGGGGAGAAAATAGGATTATATGAAGCACTAGATGAGACAGATGAAGCTGATTTTGTGGCTACAAAAATTCTAGAGCTTCAAGATAGAATCACAGATGCTACTTTGATAGGGTCGCTGTCTCCGCGTGCTCGCGGAGCGCTGCCTCTCGGCTCGTCAGCCTACGAGACACCCTCTCAAAGCACATCTGTAATTCTATCTGACATAGCTATTTTATATCGAGCAAATTTTCAATCTCGCATATTAGAAGAAGCATTGCTCCGATATAATATTCCTTATCAAGTTTTAGGAGTTAAGTTTTTCGAAAGAAAAGAAATAAAAGATACTCTCGCGTATTTACGCGCAGCATTAAATCCTGAAAGTCTTTCTGATATAAAAAGAATAATAAATTTCCCCACCAGAGGAATAGGAAAAGTGACACTCGCTAAAATTTTTGCAGGAGAGAGGGAATCTCTACCAACAAAAGTAAAAATAAAAATTGACAATTTTTATAAAATATTAGAAGAAATAAAAGAAAAAACACAAAATGAAAAAGCATCTGATGTTATCAAATTTGCAGTAAAGAAATCTGGTATAGAAACAGAGCTTTTAGCTGGTGGAGAAGAAGACATAGAAAGACTAGAGAACATAAAAGAATTAGCTACATTAGCTCTAAAATATGATAATTTAAAGGATGGATTGGGAATAGAGAAACTTTTAGAAGATGCTTCTTTGGCATCAGACCAAGACTCAATGATGATTACTGAAAATAAAAAAACAGAAACAAATGCTGTGAAATTAATGACAGTGCATGCATCAAAAGGTCTGGAATTTAAACATGTTTTTATCACAGGACTCGAAGATGGACTTTTTCCACATCAAAGAAATGAGGAAATAAAAAACGCCGAAGACAAAGAAGAAGAACGCAGACTTTTTTATGTCGCACTTACAAGAGCTCGTGAAAAATTATTTTTATCATTTGCAAATTTCCGTACAATATTTGGTTCAAAACAAATAAATGCTCCATCAGAATTTATTTCTGATATTCCAAATAATATATTAGAAAAAGAAGGTGAAAAAGGTGGAATAAAAACAATTTATATTTAGATAGGCACTAGGCGTTAGGCTCTAGGCGTTAGTAAAAAAATGTATAAAATAAAAAAATCATTAGGACAAAATTTCTTAAAATCTACACTAGCACTTAATAAAATAGTGGAGGCTGGAGAAGTTTCTTCTGAAGATATTATTTTAGAAATAGGTCCTGGGAAGGGTGCACTCACAGAAAAGCTTTTAGAAAAAGCTGGTTGTGTTATAGCTGTTGAAAAAGATTATGAACTTTTTAATATTCTTCAAGAAAAATTTAAAAAGGAAATTGAAATTAAAAAATTAATTTTAATAAATGAAGATATACTTAAATTTGAAATTACGAATTACGAATTACGAATTAGAAAAATAATAAGGAATGTTGTTTTTAAAAGCATTGCGCAGGCTGTCGAGCCGAGCATAGCAATTTCCCAGCAGGGAAATATGTGTGGTTTTAAAAATAATATTCCTCATTATTTTTCTTACAAAATCATCGCAAATATTCCTTACAACATCACCGGTGCGATATTCAAAAAATTCCTTGGTGGGGCAAATCAACCAGAAATGATGATACTAATGGTGCAAAATGAAGTCGCAAAAAGAATAGTCGCACGTGATAGAAAAGAGAGCATATTATCTATATCAGTAAAAGTTTATGGAGATCCAAAAATAATAATGAAGGTGCCATCACGCTATTTTTCACCTGCACCAAAAGTAGATTCTGCAATAATA
>Ga0210057_1002420_pt1 | contig 26717 bp, 26 predicted proteins | sample CryGeyCG2114_010_2_FD_183968 | JGI IMG/M metagenome (GOLD analysis project Ga0210057, IMG submission 183968) | Groundwater microbial communities from aquifer - Crystal Geyser CG10_big_fil_rev_8/21/14_0.10 (SPAdes) (version 2) | ecosystem: Environmental > Aquatic > Deep subsurface > Groundwater ...
GGTATTCTTGTGCATGTAAAAGGTGCGGTTATGTGATTGGTTTGTCTTGGTCGACACAACCAAATCCTACCGCACCTTTTACGTTTTCAAAGTTCTAAACGTGTCAACAACCCGATGATAGCGTACAAAAAAGATTGACAAATGATTAGGATAAATGTACTCTCTATCTAGAACAACTACGCAACAGCATTGAATAGAAGGAAGCATAAAAAATGATACAAGCAGCAATTTTTGATTTTGGAAGAGTTCTTGCAGACTTCGATTTCACAATAGCATGTGAAAAATTTGAAAAACGTTGCAAGATATCAGCTCAAGAAATACAAAGAATACTGTGTGGAGACACATCAAGAAGAGTGGAGATGCACCGCGCTTTTGAAAGAGGGGAAGTAGCTCCCCATGATTTTTATGGTTGGGCGTGCAAACAGTTAGGCTTGACGGATGTTTCTGAAAGAGAGTTTTTTGAAATTTTTGGAAACATTCTTTCTTCAAAGGAAGGAATTACTGAAGTATTAGAAGATCTCGGAACATCATTAAATCTGTTTATGCTCTCGAATACAAACTCAGCACAGTGGGAGTACATACGCAGGCTCGATGTGATAAGAAGGTTTTTTGGGAGTGATAATCAGCAGGTTTTATCGTTTCGTCTCGGTGCCAGAAAACCTGATGGAAGAATCTACCGCGAAGCTGTCAGAAGAACGGGTGTAAGTATTCAAGAGTGTCTTTACGTAGACGATATTCCGGAGTTCGTGAATGCTTTTGAACAGCTTGGAGGAAAAGGCGTCCATTATAATTGTAGACACGAAGACGTTGAGATTCTGAGAGAGAGGCTTGCTGAGCTTCTGACTCATTAACTAATAAGCGTGAGAATTTCACATCCTAGCGCTTATATTTCTAAAAAACGAAACAACATTGCCTCAAGATAGCTTTTACTATATGATGACACAATATTCTTAATGAGAAAGAAGCTAGGGATTAATAAAATAGTCATTCCACTTGCGGGTTTCGGAACCCGTTTTTTGCCGGCTTCAAAGAACTATCCAAAAGAGATGGTTCATCTCGTTGATAAGCCGGTTATTCATCACATTGTGGAGGAAGCACATCGCTCAGGAATTCGTGAGGTTATTTTTGTATTGAATTACAGCAAAGATGTGATCGCAAAATATTTTTCTCATTCACAACATCCTCACCAAAAGAGGGCCTTCGCACAGTCAGTTGTGGCGAAAAATCAATTAGAAGATTTGTCGAAACTCGTGAATGACATGAAATTCAAAAGCATTAGAAAGACAGTTACGCTCGGCGATGGTCACTCAATTCTCGCGGCAAAAAAGCACATAAAGAAAAATGAAATATTTGCTGTAAGTATGGGAGATTTATTGAGCTTCGGCGAAGAACCATTCCTGAAACAATTAATGAAACAATATGATAAGTTAAATAACCCCGTTATCTCTGTTCAGCAAGTTTCCAAAGAAGCGGTATCTCGATTTGGAAATATCGCACCGAAAAATTCTACTAATGGACTGCACGAAGTGAAACGAATTGTTGAACGACCAAAACCAGAAAATGCACCAAGTAATTTAGCACTTACGGGAAAATATATCTTGAATTCTTCTATATTTAAAGTTTTAGAAAAACGATTGCAAAATCATAAAAATGGAGAAGTAAAACTCGCCCACGCGCTCAACGATTTTGCTAAGACAAATAAACTCTATGCGTATGAATGTAGTGGGCAAATTCAAGACACAGGAAATAAACTCGATTTCCTAAAAGCAACGGTTAATTTTGCATTGAAAAATAAAGAACTTGGAAAACCTTTTAAAAAATTTTTAAAATCACTTGAACTATAACCATGAAAGGAAGAATCAAAAAGATTGAGGCGATTTCAAAGAAATTTCACAACGTTTTCAGATTTACAAAACGCACGGCAGAAATTGAAACTGAAGACGGAAAAAAACACGTGTTCGACCGTCACGTTCTTGAAACTGGTCCAGCAGTAAGCGTGCTGCCTTATTTTTTCGACGAAACGACAAAAGAATGGTACGCCGTTTTAGTGAAGCAGTACCGTCCCGCAGTTGATGCGGTATGTCTTGAAGCACCAGGAGGACTTCTAGAAGAGGGGCGAGAAAAAAGAAGCGAAATGGCTCGAGAACTCAAAGAAGAAGCAGGAATTACAGTGAAGCCAGAAGATATCGAGCTCGTCGGTTCACATCATCTTGCAAGTTCATTTTGTGATCAGGTTGTGCACTTAGGCATCACAAAGCTTACGGTGAACAATGCAGCACATGAAATCAAAAAACAAAATGGCCTTATGAGCGAACAGGAATTTACTGAAGTAGAGATAGTTCCAATTAAGAAAATTCTCGATCAAGAAAACTTGGTAACGTATACTCTCGCAAAATATCAAGTACACGATCTCGCAAGGCGTCTCAATTATTTTGCATAAAAAAAGAAGGCCTAGGGAGTTCCCTAGACCTTTGGGTTAGTTGAGCGAAGAATAGTATCAGGGAAACCCTGGCCCATCGAATGATCATACAGAACAGTTGGAGCATCCGTTTGAAACGGTTGTCCAAGATCTTGGCGAAGTTCTGCTTCGATTTCATGAGCAAGGTGTCCAAGATCCCTCGCAGTCAAATCGTCAGTCCACGCGAAGATGGTTTTGAGACCATCTCGTACACCGCGGTCACCCTTGTAAAAGAGATAATCTCGAGTGAAGTCAGTTTCCGGTGAGTGGAACCTGCATCCATTGGGAGCAATATGAGTCCAAACACCAGTCTCAGTCTCGACTGCATTATCGAAGTAGGGGCTACCGGGATAGGCGGTGATGCGAGAAATATCAAACGATTCAGGATGAATCTCACGAATCCAATCACGCGTTGCGTGAACAGTTTCAAGAGACTCTCCAGGATGTCCGATGGACATGAGTGCCTTGATGCGTAATCCGTTACGACGAACTATCTCGACAAACCGAGTGTTGTCGTCGAGCGTCGCCTTCTTGTTAATCGACTCAAGAATGAGGGGATGTGCAGATTCGAATCCGCAGAGCACTTCACGAAATCCTGCCTCATACATGAGTGACGCAATACGATCGGCATCTTTGTGACGTGAAAGAAGCTCTGCTTTCAAGAATCCTCGAAGACGCCATTCGATACCGAGCTCTTTAGCAAGCGTGATAATACCCTCGAGAAGATCTGCAAACTTAGGGTTCACATTGAGTTCATCGTCGTAGAACATAATCCCACGAATACCATACGTCTCATAGATGTGACGCATCTCGTGCAAGATATGTTCAGTCGGACGAAGTCTGATTTTTCGAAGAAAGGGAGAATTCCGTCCCCCGCAAAAACCGCACTCAAAAGGGCAGCCAAGTTGTGCGATCATGCTGAGTGCAGGAACGCCATCAATCTGATAGCGATAGCTCGGTACGTTGACGAGATGACGCGCAGGAAGGGGAAGTTTAGTGAGTCGCCGATTACTAAGAAAGAGAGTCGACGTTCGATCATCAGCATCAATGAGACGAGGAGGATCATCTTCGAAGGCATCAAAAATTGCATCCTCGCCATCACCCGCAACGATCACATCAGTAAGCGTGAAGAGCTGATCCAATGCGCGTGTTGCACGACTACGAATTCCCGCACGTTGTTCAATCTTGCTCGATGCATTGATGAGGGTAGCATGAGGACCACCAAGAATCGTACGAATGTGGGGAAATTCTTCGCCAACCACTGAAAGAAGTTTCGCAACCGAAGGCATCTGAGGCGTTGTGGCAGTAAAGCCGACAACGTCAGGCCGCATCTCTCGAAGAATATCGAGAAGAGCGGTGTCGGGATTTTGAAATCCGGAAAGATCGATTACATCAACGGGGTGGTGTTGCTCAAGAGCGGCGGCTACTTTCAAAACACCGAGATGCATAAATGTTCGCTCATCCGAAAGGAAAAGCGATGGTGGGGTTACTAAACCGATACGCATTGCTACTTCCTTTCAAAAACTAGGTTGTTAAAGTTCAGAGTCTCTACAGAGTAGTGTTTTTTACAAATAAGGTCAAATTACGAACATGCAACAATATGCTGAGATTAATTGTTCCATGATATGGTATATCTATGCTTACAAAGCTAATCCAGAAACACGCGCTCCTTTTGGGAATTCTTATAATCGCCTTCGCGCTAAGAGCGATCGGTCTTGGATACGGCCTCCCTCACGAATTTATTGGAGATGAATTTATCCAGGTGGCAATTGCGCTCACAATGCTGAATGAGCATGCACTCACACCAAACTTCCCCGACATTTTCTACCATCAACCGTTAAGTGCTTATATCTCCACATTCGGTATTGGGGGATATTTAGCATGGCAGCTTCTTGTCGGCGGATTTGAAAGTATCAATGTGCTACGAGATTTCTATGTGATACATGCGAATGAACTTCTCATTATACCTCGATTTATCTCAGCGCTCCTAGGAACACTCGCGCTTATTTTTATTTATCTCGCAGGGCGAGATCTATTTTCAAAAAAAGTTGGCTTAATCGCCACGTGGTTTGGCGCAACGGAGCTTTTGCTTGTCTATATCAATCACTCTGGTCGTGTCTGGGGCTATATGATATTTTTCATTGCCTTTGCATTGTGGGCAAGCACAAAGCTATTAAAAACAGATACGACAAAAAACTACACACGAAGCGTCATTGCAACATTACTCGCAGCAGCAAATCTGTTGCCAGGAATATTCACGTTTATACCATCACTTGTCGCAAGATTTCGTTGGAAGAATAAAAAAATATGGTATGCGAGTCTTGGGATTGTGGCAGGTTTGATAATTATTATTGCAATAAACCCAAGAGGTCTCGGGGCGCTCCTGTTTCGATTTCAATCATTGAGCGGTAGCGGGCTTGTGGAAGCGGTAGCAGGGCGTGCAGTTGAATATGAAGTTCAACCAACGCCAATTCAAAATCGTATATTCGATACATTTATAACGCTCATCAACTTTGCTCCGCTCTATATGTTGCTTGCGATAATCGGAGGAGTGTTGCTTTATAAAAAAGAGAAAAAAGCATTTATATTTCTGATCTCATTTCCCATTGCATACTATTTATTCATCGGGCCATTTTTTGGATTCGGATGGGTGGCACGCACGCTCGTTCCGCTTATGCTTTACGGCATTATATTCGCGGCATATGCGGCAGAGACAATGATGAGAAAATACAATCTAAAAACAACAGCCGCCGTTGCGGCAGTGATGCTCTTCAGCACGCCCTCATTAATCTCATCAATTCTCCTTGATGTAAAACTAGTAAAAGATGATACCAGGGAACAGGCAATTAATTGGATATATGAAAATCTTCCAGAACATACGAAAATACTCTACTATTCTGAAACACCAGAAAGTCTCAATCAGGATAAAAGTGTTCTTGAGGTTATAGCAGTCGTTGCACCCGGTACACTGAGCAAAAAACAAAAAATGCTCCTAACGATGAATGAAGACGTACTGCCAAAACCTAATTTTTTTATTTGGGATATCAGAAAAATACCGAAGCAGGATTTACCAGAAAACTTTTTCAAAGAAAATGAGTTTCAATACTACATAAGAATACTTTGGGATACCGAAGATCGGGGAAAATTTGATGAAATTATTGAAAATCAATTCTCAAAAAAGAAACTTATCAAGAGTTTTTCACCGTTTAAAGAAGGGGGAGTAGATGAGAAAAATTTCGGTAATGTACACAACATGATCTATCCGTGGCGAGCATTACTAAATGCCGAACAGTTCGGACCCATTGTAGAAATTTACGAAATAACATTCTAATGAAAAAGGCAGTAATTATCGTTGGCGCCAGACCAAACTTCATGAAAGCAGCGCCAATCATACGAGCCATGAAAAAGGACGGATCAATCAAGCCTGTCTTGATTCACACCGGTCAGCATTACGACAAGAACATGTCAGATGCCTTTTTTAAGGATTTGAAAATGCCGAAACCAGATGTATTTCTCGGTGTTGGCTCAGGATCACACGCAGAGCAAACCGCAAAAGTCATGGTGGCACTCGAAACCGAATTACAAAAAATAAAACCCAACGTCGTAATCGTAGTGGGAGATGTTAATTCAACCGTCGCAGGTGCATTAACTGCAAAAAAACTGAATATCAAAGTCGCGCACGTCGAAGCCGGTCTCCGGAGTTTTGATGAAACGATGCCGGAAGAAATCAATCGCATTGTCACCGATCACATCGCTGATTTTTTGTTTACCACAGAGGTTTCAGGTAACACGAATTTGATTCACGAAGGAATATTAAAAAAGAAAGTTCATTTTGTTGGGAATGTGATGATCGATTCACTCTTAGGTCACAAGAAAAATATCGCTGAATCAAAAATCATCATAAAACTAAAACTAAGAGTGGAAAATTACGCCGTCCTCACACTGCACCGTCCTTCAAATGTCGATAACAAAAAAAATCTGAAAAATATTTTAGAAGCATTAATCGAAATTCAGAAAACACTGACGATCGTATTTCCCATGCATCCGAGAACAAAAAAACAGATAGAAATATTCAAACTCGAAAAAACTTTCCAAAAATGTAGGAACATGGTATTAATAGAGCCACTAGGCTATACGGACTTCACACGCCTCGTAAGAGACGCAAAGCTCGTCCTGACCGACTCAGGAGGCCTCCAGGAGGAAACAACTGTTCAGGGCGTCTCCTGCATCACTATACGAGAGAATACAGAGCGCCCCATAACCCTCACAAAGGGCACGAACGTGCTCGTCGGAAGCACCAAAGAGGAAATCATGAAAGCCTTCCGAAAAATTAAAAAAAGCAAAAAAACAAAAGGCAGTATCCCCAAGTATTGGGACGGTAAAGCCGCAGAGAGGATCGTGAAGATTTTAAAGAAAAAATTATGATCAAAGTTTCAGTCGTTATCCCAACATACAACGAAGAACTGGCGATCAAGGAAAACGTCCAGCGTATTTTAGCTACCTTGGATGAGATTGAAGACACTTCGGAATTAGTATTAGTAAACGACGGAAGTGTCGACAATACACTCAAAATCGTCCAGGAGATGGCAGAGAACGATCAGCGCATCCGAATTGTTTCGTACGGAAAAAATCGCGGAAGAGGATTTGCTATGAAAATAGGATTCAAGCAAGCAAGAGGTGAATTCGTAATAACAACAGAATCAGATCTGAACTGGGGAAGCGAAATTATCAAACAATTTGTCGAGGAATTAAAAAAAGGCGACGCCGATATTGTGATTGCATCACCCCACATAAAAGGAGGGGGAATGGTAAACGTTCCATTTCATAGATGGCTCTTGAGTTACCTCGGCAACAGAGTGTTTGCGCTTGTGTTGCCTGGCAGACGAACAATGTCGACAGGAATGACAAGAAGCTATCGCAAAGAAGTATTAGACGCACTCGACCTTGAATCAGAGAGTAAAGTATTACACGTAGAAATTCTCTACAAAGCACTCGATCTTGGATATCGAGTAAAAGAAGTTCCCGCAACATTAACATGGAAAAAACCGGAACCAGGAGAGGTAGTGAGAAAATCTCATTTCAAAGTGCGTTCAATTGTAAGCCATCTCCTCATGAGCCTTGATGTACGTCCTTTTCTCTTTTTTGGGATTATTGGAATAATACTTATTGCACTTGGCATTATCGCCGGTTTTTATCTTCTCTTTGTCTCATTGGGTGGTACATCAGTAGCGGGGCGTCCGTTACTTTTCTTCTCAATTCTTGCAATTATTGGTGGAATGCAAATGCTGATTTTTGGTTTTCTCGCTAGCCAGAATCGCAATATTAAGAGACAAATTATCCGAACACAAAAGCTCGTTAAGGAATTCGAAAAAAGCGACAACGAGGTATGAAAAAATCGTTAGCGTATATAGCGCGATTGGTCGTAACGATCGGGTTATTAGTAGTGTTAGTAAAACACATTAATGTTAAAGAAGTGTTGGCAATAGTAAAAAATGTAAACAGTGGATGGTTTATTGTTGCTCTTGGTGTAGGCGTTGGAGGGTTAGTCGTAAACGCAATGCGATGGCGTGAAATATTAAAAGCTAGTAAAGTGGAAATTCCGATAATGACAGTATTGCGTTGCAACCTTGTAGGAGTATTTTATGGAATTATTTTACCAGGTGGAAAGGTGACAGGCGACACGATCTCAGCATACCGGCTCATAAAAGACACGGGTGGAAAAGATGATATTAAAAAATATATTATTTCAATAGTCGCAGATAGATTTGTCGGAGTGTTTGCAATCCTTTCAGTAATATTTTCTTTTTTTATTATTAATCATCCAAGCACTTTATTATTCAAAGAACAAAAAGATATTGTTGGTATAGGGTTAGCTTTACTTATTGTTGGGGGATTAAGCTTGATGTTTGTAACAAGAATTGCTATGGTGGAGTTAAAAATAAAAAAAAATAGTTTGCAATGGGTAAATAACATTATAACAAAAATAAATCTTGTCTTCGTGCTAGTGGGAAGAGAAAAGTCAAAAATCTTCAGAGCAATTATTTTTGGTGTTACCGGAGTTTTAGCGGCAACAATTTCAGTTTTTATGCTTGCAAATGCTTTGGGTATTCAGCAAACATTTGGCGTGATCGGATTTTCTTATTTACTTGCGACGGCGCTCATTATTGTTCCGATTACTATAGCGGGTATCGGATTACGTGAAGGAGGAATGATTTATTTCCTAACACAACTTGGCGTAAACACCACGGAGGCAGCAGCATTGTCTATTCTTGTATTGGTTGTTTTTTTTGGATTTGCAATTCTGGGAGGACTCATTGAGATGAAGAGAATTATTCTATAAAAATTTATTATATGTCTAAGAAAATAGAAAAACATCAAAAAAAAATAATATACCTAATTATCACATGTGTGTTTTTTGTATCAATAGCATATTCTTTTAGCTTCAAGATTAAACCAATAGTCGATGCAGCAACATATGACAACATCGCAGTAAATATTGCGAAGGGGGATGGATATCCCAATGAGGCAATCGGAAGGCCTGGCCCTGGGTATGAGTATTTTTTGGCAGGAATATATCTCCTATTTGGACATTCATATAAAGCAGTATGGATAATTCAATCATTGTTGCTTTCCATGACCGCGTTATTTGGGTTTTATATTACTAAAATTATATTAGGGAACGAGTTTCATCCCGCAATTGGAATTGGAGCAGTAATATTAATTGGGCTTTCTCCAGACTTTATTACAATAGCATCATTACTCATGACAGAAACCCTCACCATATTTTTACTTACTGGATCTATCCTTTCTGCGTTGTTATATGTCAAAAAAAACAATAACAACTACCTTGCATTGGCAATGGTGGGCATGGGTATTACATCATTGGTTCGTGGAAATATGATCATCGCAATTTTACCCGTAGTGGGGTTCTTAATTTATAAAAAACAATGGAAAAGGCTAATCATGAGCCTAATTATCCTAGGCATAGTATTAACGCCATGGACCGTTCATAATTATCGTGCATTTGGAAAAATTTTGCCCTTTAATGCAAGTCCTGGATTACTCTATTCAGGAAATCACCCCGGTGCAACGGGAGAATTAATAACAACCTTTCCCCTACCCCAAGAAATTCACGAAGGAATGAACCAAATTGAATTCGATACAGCCCTAGGAAAGGCAGGGAAAAGATATATATTAGAAAATCCAGTTGAATTTTTAAAATTATCTATGCTAAGAATTTCAATATATTTTAGCGCTGCACGACCCTTGGCATTTTGGCCCCATTTAACATCATTCGCAAAATCGGTAACCATAGCGACATCGTCATTGTATGCTTTTATAATTTTTATAGGTGGGCTGACCGGAATGGTTCTTAGTTTAAGGAATCCAAAAAACAAAGAAAAGAAGGTCATGCTTATTGCACTTGCTGCAATGCTTCCTTTGGCGATCGCCCCATTGGTCATAGAAACAAGGTATCGCATGCCAATCTATCCAATTTTAAGCACATTTACAGCGTTCGCCATTTACTATTTCATAACGCGAAAAGAAGAATTGCGTAAGTTAATAAAACCCACAATAATTGTCGCCGGGCTTATTTTTGCAAACACCGCCTTCGATGTTATTCGTAATTTCGATCGCATTCTCGATAGACTTTAGCACTTTCGAGCGACAACAAAATATCCTTCAGAAATATCAGTTCGATTAAAAAGATTACTGAAAAGAATAAGAGGATAGAACGTAAGTGGATTTAAAAAGAGCCCCAAGAATTTTGATTTAAAAAATCCGACACCACTCCGCTGTGTCCTCATTTGTTGCGAATGTTGATCAACAAATTTCGGCGGACGAATCTTCATGTGTAATTCTCGAATTTTCTTCAAAATATTAAGCCATGGGTACCCATACGATGCGAAACGGTAAATGACAAAGCCATTCGACTCTAGAAGATTGCGTAATTTTTTCCGCTCGTAACGTCGTACATGTCCATAGACCTCGTCATCCCTTCCCCAAAGTCTCATATGCGCAGGGACGGTGATAACAAGATAGCCATCATCGCGAAGCCATTCGCGCATGAGGCGCACTGCTCGTGTGTCATCTTCAAGATGCTCAAGAACCTCAAAGCAGGTAATAACATCGGCTCGCTCTGGAGTATGTTCAAAAAAATCGAGTTCGTGTAAACGAGCATTGTGAATTTTGTAGTATGCGCGAAGAGCTTTAAAGCGCTTAATGGCTTGAGGAGAAAATTCAAAACCATGCGCTTCGTAACCACGCTGTGCAAGCCAAAAAATAAAATCTCCCCGCCCACAGCCGACGTCATACACGCGCGCCCCATGAGGAATTGAACGTTTAAAAAATCGCTTTGTTAAATGATGTCGGAACAAAGGCCGAACTGAAGGAATTAGGAGCATGCTTTTTCTACAAAAGATTTGAGCTGTTGAGTTCTCTTCGAGTCATCACACACGTCTTGGAAAAGCTTATAACCACTCTCGGCAATACTCCCTCGAAGATTATCGTCATGCTTTAATTTCAAAATCGCCTCCGCAAGTTTTTCAGGATCTCCCTCAGGAACAAGCAAGACATTCTCGCCATCGGTAAAAATTTCTCGCGCTGCAGCCGAGTTCGCATTGATAACCGCTCGCCGGCACGCCATACCTTCATAGGCTTTGTTGGGAATAACACGCAGCGTTTTTCCTGTAGTTCCAAAAATACCAAGTGCCACATCGGCATCGCTAATGAATTGCGGAACCTCAGAAAGAGGAACAAACCTATCGAAAAAAGTAATATTTTTGAGCTTCAAATCTTCTACCAACTTTTTTGCCTTAGAAAGATCACGTCCAGCACCCAAAAAGGTAAAATAAATATCGTGATGAGGCATTAGTATTTCCGCAGCGCGTATGATATATTTTACGCCTTGAAGAGGGATATATCCTCCGTGAAATTCAACAACAAAGCGATCATCATCTCGCTTCTTAGGAAGTGGATGAAAAATAGAGGCGTCAGCACAGATGTAAAAATGCCCAATACATTTGGGGTCAAGCTGAAATGTTCTTACGAACCAATTAGCATATGTCTTCGTATCGCAAATAACGAATGAAGAAAGCTGGCAAGATTTCTTATCAAGCCAGTGAAGAAATATTCCTATAAGCGAAGATGGTTTAAATGACTGACGTTCCAAGCAAATAGAATCATAGAGCGAAATAAAAACATCAAAAACAATTGGCTTACGCGTGAAGAGTCTAACCAAAAAAACAATAGGTTGACCCATAAAGCCAATATAGATAACATCAACGTCGCGCTTGCGGGTAAGTAGGAATTTCACACCAATCAGAAAAAACCTCTGCCAATAAGCAGATGTGCTGGAGGTAATTTCACGAACCGTAAATGATTTCCGAAGCATTCGCAGAGCATTGGCATTACGGGGATAAGTAGGTTTTGCACCAGCAATATAGAGAATAGTTTTCTGAGACAACATAGAATATATGATATACTGACGCAATAACTCAATAACTATAGTGCAACGCCAAGAAATTATAAAGAGTAACCATGGCAAAAGTATTTATATCAGGAATAGCGGGGTTTTTGGGTAGCCATTTGGCAGACCGCCTTTTGGCGTCTGGTCACGAAGTCTTCGGTTGTGACAATATGCTTGGCGGATACTCTGACAATGTGCCGAATGGCGCTCAATTTCACAACGTAGATACACAAAATTTTGAAGCAATGAAGGAGCTTCTAAGAGGAATGGAGGTTGTCTATCATTGCGCTGCAGCGCCACATGAAGGACTAAGCGTCTTTTCACCAAAACTTATCAATGATCATACATACAATTCAACGGTTGCAATACTTACTGCAGCAATTGTTGATAACGTAAAACGATTTGTGTTCACCTCAAGTATGGCTCGCTATGGTACGCAGAAAACAATGCCGTTTACCGAAGAGCAAATCCCTTGTCCGCAAGATCCATATGGAATTGCAAAATATGCAAGTGAATTACAGATTAAAACGTTATGTAATGCACATGGAGTTGAATATGCAATCGCAATACCTCACAACATCATTGGTACGCGCCAGAAGTATGACGATCCTTTCAGAAACGTTGTAGCAATTATGATAAACATGATGCTACAGGGACGGCAGCCAATTATTTATGGTGACGGAGAACAACAACGTTGTTTCTCATTCGTAGAAGATGTTGTACACCCTATGGAGAAATTAGGATTTCAAGATAATGTTGCCGGACATCTTTTTAACGTGGGCCCCGACGAAGAAACAATAACAATCAACGAACTTGCTCGTCGAATTGCAAAACAACTCAATTTTCATCTTAATCCGGTTTACCTCCCCGATCGTCCACTCGAAGTCCGAATCGCGACTTGTTCAGCAGATAAAGCACGTAACATGCTGGGCTATAAAACAACGCGCTCATTAAACGAAGGGATTGCTGATATGATTGCATGGATTGAAAAACGGGGAGTAAAAAAATTTGAATATCACCTCCCGCTTGAAATCATCAGCGAAAAAACGCCGAAATCATGGAAAGAGAAAATGTTTTAAAAAACCCAAAACTCTGCTACGTCCTTCCGGAATATAGCCCAGAAAGTCACACTCATTTCAGTTACATCGTCGACTTCTTAAAAATAATAGAAAAGGAAGTCGATATTTTTCTGATTGTCGAAAAAGGAGATGGGAAAAAAATTGGATTAAAAAATGTTGTCTCATTAACCTTTCATATTGCACCACTGCGCATCATCGAAACCACCATCCGCCTCATACAAGCGCGCCTTAAGGGGTATAAAACTACGTATATCCACTACTCATTCATCGGTGCCTTTCTTGCATCACTGATCGCCAAGGTAACAAAAGGAACGACATTCTATTGGAATTGCGGTCTTCCGTGGAATTATAAGAGAAACGCTCTTCGTGATTGGTTTGAAAGGAAGACATATAGCCTGATCACACATCTCGTAACAGGAACTGATTCATTGAAAAAAAAATACGCAAAACACTACAACCTTGAAGAAGAATCAATTATCGTTCTCCCTAATTGGATTAATGTTGAAAAAATACAGGATCACGTAAAAAAAGAAAATAAAAAAAATCTTCGCGCTCGCCACGGCATTGAAGACAACGATAAAGTTATTCTTTTTATACACCGCCTCTCACAGAGAAAAGGCGCACACTACCTTCCTGGAATTGCACATGCAATCAGAGATGAGAAAACAGTGCTCTTAATTATTGGCGATGGTCCAGAGCGTAATCACATTGAACTAACGATCAGGAATCAAGGTCTCGATCGCCATGCAAAATTTTTAGGATGGCTCCCGCACGAAGATGCGCTAAAGTATTTTTGTATTGCTGATGTTTTTATTATGCCCTCAGAAGAAGAAGGATTCCCGCACGTGTTACTTGAAGCAATGGCAACGGGGACACCGTTCACCGCATTCGACGTCGGCGGCGTAAAAGAAATCACACCGCCATCAACCGAAGATTATATCTTAGGAGAAGGAGATATCGAAGGATTTATCAGTAAAACAAAAGAACTCCTGAAGCTTTCCAAAGAGAAAAAATCTGACCTCGCACGAAGTGAAAAAAACCACGTCAAAAAATACGATACCGATGATGTCCTCAAAATGTTTAAACGAGTAATAGTTGACAAAGTACAATAAAAAGATTTTTTTAAAAAGCATACCAAATTATAAAAACCACCAGCACTGCTGGTGGTAAGAAACAAAGAACGAAAACTATCCCGGCTGCAGCTCAAGAAAGCGAAGTAGGTGGGGTAGGATATAACGATTCTGCTCGAAGCCGAGTTCCATAGTAACAAGGTGGTCGGGAGAGACAAAGAGAAAACATTGGCCTTCGCCCATAAAAATCGGTTCCTCATTATCTGCGAGGAGATAGATGAAAACATGTGCCTGCACACCATCGGATTCACGGAGATACTGGCAAAGAAGCTTCAGCTTATCAGGAGCAATCACGAGATCGGTTTCCTCGTGGATCTCTCGAGCAGTGGCCTCGGCAGGACTTTCATCACCCTCGACACTTCCTCCAGGAAGCACCCAATAACCAGGGTAGAGAATGGTAGGAATATCTTCACGGAGTTGCGTGAGAAGATATCCATCACGGCAAACAAGAACATATCCCACAGCATCGCCCATGTGACCTCCCCTTTCCGAGAAGAGTTTTTGCTTATAATGCATTAAAGAGCTTGTACACCATAATACATTTATAACAAATGAAGTCAACGCGAAGAGAAAAAGGAATGGCTGTATTTATACCAGCAGCAGGACTGGGGACGCGATTGCGCCCTATTACAGAAATTATTCCAAAAGAAATGTTTCCAGTCGGTAAAAAACCGCTCCTTGAACACACGATCGAACAATGTAAAAAAGCCGGATGCAAACGAGTTATCATCGCGCTCGCAAAAGGGGAGCTCTCAAGTAGAATAATCAAGGACTATTTTCAAAACGGTGCACGATGCGGAATGCATATTGAATATGTCTATGCGCCACCGACAGGAATTGATAAGGCATTTCGCGCAGCAAAGAAAAATCTCGAAAACAAACCTTTTTTATTTTTGGCAGGTGATATGTACATTACAAGTACGAAATTAATCAAAACTCTTTTTTCCGAATTCAAAAAACATCCGGAAGGAGTTTTGGCATTAAGAAAAGAAAAAGAAACGCATCGTTTTGCGATGGCAGAATGTTCCACAAAAAAGAAAGGAACAGTTACCATCAAGCACCTTGTAGAGAAACCAGAAAGAGATAAAAGCCCATCGGAGCTAGCATCGGTAGGCATTATGATGTTGCCTCGAAATTTTTATCGTTACTTCGGAACAGGCAAAAAAGAAGTGCAGTTATCAGCAACACTGAACGCAATGTTTAAAGAGCATCCAGCACAGGGAATGGTGACATCGGAAAAGATTTTTGATTGTAGCAACATCGCCGAATGGGTCGCCGCAAATCAGTATGTACTTAAAGCGAGCACGGCAGAATAAATGAAAAAGAGAACAATAGCGTTCATCGTAAATGAACTAGGTCTTGGTGGAGTTCAGCGCCTTGTGGTGGATATGGCAAATGCATTCAACAAGACGCAATGGGAAGTAATAATTATCACACTAAGCCAGGGAAAGGAAACAAATTTTTATAGAGACCAGCTTGACTTCACTGTTCACGTGGAGCAATTTAAATTTAACAATGCGCGCGATATCAAGAGCTGGTTTAAGCTCTATCGTTATCTCAAACAGAAGCGGTGCGATGTTGTTTTCACGCAGTTATTCATGGCAGATTTTATGGGAAGAACAGCTGCGTGGTGTGCACGAGTGCCAGTTATTGCAACGGCAATTCAAAATATCATCCCTAGTTTGCCAAAAAAATTTATAGCGATTGATCGAATACTAAGAAATATAACAACGATATGTTTTGCGCCAACAGAAGAGATTGCGCAATATGCACATGATGTTATCAAATTTAAGAAAGAAAAAATTGTAAGAATCAATTCAAATGCTGTAGTAAAAAGGCGCTTCACTGAAAATGTTGACGAAAAGAAACTCCGTCATGAATTAGGAATTTCGAAGAGCGAAAAAATGATCATCGCCGTTGGAAGGCTTATGGAACAAAAAGGGCATAAGGTTTTGATTGAAGCCGCGCCATTGGTTATAACAGAGCATCCGGAAGTACGTATTGTGATAGTAGGATCTGGAAAACTTGAAGCAGAATTAAAAAATTTTGCGGAAAAATTACAATTACAAGATCGAATACTATTCACCGGCGCGCGTAGCGATATCCCAAACCTGCTTCGCACAGCAGATGTGTTTGCATTCCCGTCAATTTGGGAAGGGCAAGGAGTAATTCTTTTTGAAGCAATCTTTGCCGAAATCCCCATTGCCGCATCAAATGTCGGTGGTATCCCCGAAGTAATTGAACATGAAAGAACGGGATTGCTTTCAGAGCCGGGCGACCACAAAGCACTTGCAGAAAACATCAACCGTCTCCTTAATGATCATAAGCTCGCTGCTATGCTTACTAAAAACGCACTCGAACGCTTTGGGGATCGAACAATGGAAAACACCGTGGAAAAACTAGAAGAAATTTTTGAAAATCTACTCAAGAAAAGAAACCACAAGAACTAACCTCAAGTTCTACTCATAAGCGCAATAAAATGAATCCCTTGTCGAGGGGCGAGTTACTGTGGTATGGTATGCGCTAGTCAATAGCGATAGTTCGTTAACAGCAAAACAAGGGAGAATGTAATGCTCAAATTAATTGAGCGTCTTGGATGGGATTCGAACTTTTTTCAGATTCAGATCGGAAAGTTGACCGAAAACAGGTTAACCCCTGAACGTCACTACGAAGCAATGTCTCTGGTTGGAGGCGGAGAGTTGGACTGCCTATATGCTTTTCTCGATCCCATGGACGAGATAACTGCAGAGTTAGTCGCAAGATCTCACGGCTTTCTACTCGCTGACACGCGAGTAGTCTACACCATGTCAAAAAATACATGGCTAGAGTCACCGAGTCCACCAATTCCGCGATACATTGAGCTGACCGATCCCAAAAGAAAAGATATTGAAGAATTGAGACAAGCTGCAGCGGATCTACACACCGTGAGTAGATTTCATTTCGACGCACATTTCCGCAATCGCGCTCAAACACTCTACAACATTTGGTTGAATCAATACTTGAATGGTGAAACGGGAAAATTGATTGTTATTAGAGACGCGGAACGCATCGTGGCATTTGTTGGGTGCACGGTCGAAGACGGCATTGGCGAATTAGTTTTGGTAAGTGTACATCCTGAGGCAAGAGGAAGGGGATTCGGAAAAAAAGTTGTGATTGCAGCATGTGATCATCTTACAAAACACGGAAATGGTGTTGAGGAATTGAAAGTCAAAACTCAACTTCGGAACGTTCCAGCAAACCGTTGCTACGAAGGTGCGGGATTTCGAGTCAGGTCAGTCGAACACGCGTATCACATCTGGAGGGAATAAAATCCATGGATTCAAAAAACACAAGAGACTTTATCCCCTTCGGCGTGCCAGTCATCGAAGAGGAAGATATTCAAGCAGTCGTTGACGTACTCCGTTCAAAATGGATCGGAACGGGTCCAAAAGTTCTCGAGTTTGAGAAAGTATTTGCCGACTATATCGGTTCACCCTATGCTCGTGCCGTCAGCTCATGCACAGCGGCACTGCATCTCGCATTACTCGCAGCAGAGTTGAAGTTAGATGATGAAGTAATCACGACGTCAATGACTTTTGTTGCAACCGTGAATGCAATTGAGCATGCCGGATGTACACCAGTCTTGGTGGACATCGAGCCGAGTACATTCAACATTTGTCCGGATGAAATCGAGCGGGCAATTACGAAAAAAACTCGAGCAATCATGCCAGTCCACTTTGGCGGTCTACCTTGCAACATGGAGCGAATCCATGAAATTGCAGAATGCCATGGCTTGGTAGTGATTGAAGATGCAGCGCACGCAGTGGGGGGCATGTTCGGAAACCGAAGGATTGGATCACTCCCAGGATCGATGGCAACGTGCTTTAGTTTCTACCCGAACAAAAACATGACGACAATCGAAGGCGGGATGGTGACAACCTCAAGCGAAGTTGTTGCAAAAAAGATTGAGCTCACACGCTTGCATGGACAAGATCGTGAGGCGTGGCGAAGGTATAGTGCAGGCAGTGAACTCATGCTCGCGGAGGCGGTAACTGACGGGTTCAAATACAACATGACTGACGTTTCAGCAGCGCTTGGTCTTGTGCAACTGAGCCGCGTCGAAAGATTTCTCGAACGACGCGAAGAGATTGCAAAAATCTACGACCGCTTACTTGAAGGCCTACCGTGTATGTCTCAATACCGTCCCATGCGGGGAAGAAGTGAGCGTCATGCTCTCCATCTCTACGTGGTCGAACTTGAAACCGAGAAGATAAACACACACAGGAATCATATCGTTCAGGAAATGAGGGACCAAGGGATCGGTGTTGCTTTGCACTACAAAGCAGTACATCTCCACGCTCACTTTCAGGGACGTACGGAGTGTCGCGGATCTCTTGTAAACACAGAACGTGTTTCAGAGAGCATATTCACACTTCCCATTACTCCCACACTAACTGACGAACAGGTTCATTTCATCGGAACAACCTGTGCGGAAGTTATCGCGAGCCACCGGCGTTAAGCCGGTGGCTTTTTATAAAAGTTGCGTAAAGAATAAAAAATGAGTATTCTATGTTTCATACATGAAAACAGCACTTATAACAGGCATAACTGGACAGGACGGATCATACCTCACTGAGCTGTTATTAGAAAAGGGTTATGAAGTCCATGGGATTGTCAGACGTACAAGTAGCTTCAATCGCTGGAGAATAGATCACCTGCATCAAGAAAAACAGGCAGGAGTTCTGCATTTGCATTATGGCGATCTTAGTCATGGAAGTAGTCTGTCGCGACTGATTGAAAAGGTACAACCTGATGAAATATATAATCTTGCTGCGCAAAGTCATGTAAAAATCAGCTTCGAAATCCCAGAACACACACTCGATATCACCAGTCTCGGCACACTGCGTCTTTTAGAAGCAATTCGGGATACAAGAATCAGCACACGATTTTATCAAGCATCTTCGTCTGAGATGTTCGGTAAAGTCAAAGTGATGCCACAAAATGAAGAAACGCCATTCCATCCAAGAAGTCCTTATGGTATCGCGAAGCTCGCAGCGCATTGGTTAGCAGTAAATTATCGCGAAGCATATGGTATGCACATCTCAAGTGGAATTTTATTCAATCACGAATCACCACGACGAGGAGAAAATTTCGTAACACGAAAAATTACGCGAGGCATTGCCGAAATCCTCGCAGGAAAACGTGAAAAAATTTATCTGGGCAATCTAAATGCAAAGCGCGATTGGGGATATGCACCCGATTATGTGGAAGCAATGTGGCGGATGCTCCAACAAGAGAAAGGAGATGATTATGTTATAGCCACAGGAGAAACGCACTCAATCAATGAATTTCTCGAAGAAGCTTTTCGGCTTGCAGGAATTACTGACTGGAAAAGGCATATCGGCATCGATGAACGCTATTACCGTCCAACAGAAGTTGATATGCTTCAAGGCGATATCACAAAAGCGCAGGAGAAATTAAACTGGAAACCAAAAACAACGTTCAAAGAATTGATACAAATTATGCTCAAGGCAGATTGTAGTGAACATGGCGTTGAATTGAAAGAAGTATGAGCAAAAAAGCGCTTATCACCGGCATAAGTGGCCAAGACGGATCCTATCTTGCAGAACTGCTCTTAGAAAAAGGATATGAAGTGTTTGGTCTCGTGAGAGATAAGGATGCAAAAGCAGAGAATATAGAATCCATTAAAAAGAATATAACGCTCTTAGAAGGAGATCTCCGAAACAAAGCATCAATAGAAAATGCGATTAAAAACGCAAAGCCCACTGAAATTTACAACTTCGCCGCTCAATCTTTTGTCGGCAAGGCGTGGAGCGATCCGGTGTATACCGGTGAGGTAAATGGCATTGGCGTCGCGGCGTTCTTGCACGCAATAAAAATTCACTGTCCTGAAACAAAATTCTTTCAGGCTTCATCATCTGAAATGTTCGGCGCAGTAGAAGAATCGCCACAAAATGAAAAAACAAAATTTCAACCAAACAATCTTTACGGCGCCGCAAAACTCTATGCTCACACAATACTTAAGGCATACAGAGAAGGCCATAAACTATTCGCCGTCGGAGGAATTTTCTATAATCACGAGTCCCCTCGAAGAGGAATGGATTTTGTAACACGAAAAATTACCAGTACTGCCGCAAGAATTAAGCTCGGTAAAGAAAAAGAATTACGAATGGGAAACATGAAAGCAAAGCGCGATTGGGGTTTTGCAAAAGAGTATGCAGAAGCGGCGTGGTTAATGTTGCAAAGCGAAAAACCAAACGATTACATCATCGCAACGGGAGAAACACACAGCGTACAGGAGTTTGTTGAAATCGTATTCGGATACCTCGATCTCGATTGGGAGAAGTACGTCGTAATCGATCCAAAATTTTTCAGACCCGTCGAACCGGGAGAATTATGCGGTGATGCATCGCTCATACAAAAAGACCTCGGCTGGCAGCCAACAACACCTTTAAAGGAGTGGGTAGAAATGATGATTGAAAACGACTTAAAAATTGCATCGAGAGAATAAAAAAACCAGCGAGCGTGAACTCGCTGGCGTACCATCCCTGCTAGTTAAAAGCGAAGGGTAGAAGATCGTTCTTATCGAACGGTTTGTCAGAATCACAGATGAGCACTGCCGGACCAGAAAACTGAAAACAGTGTGCAGTAAAGGGAGGCATGACAATGACAACAGGTGCGACAAGGGTCTGCTTCTCAATAGTCGCAGTTGCCGAACCCTCTGCGTCAACGTCACGTGTGAGAAGATGTGCTTCTCCTTGTGCAAGCAGAAACGTTTCCGTAAGCTCGCGATGGTAATGATTACCAAGCGAAACCACTCCCTTCACCGCAAGAACTGTTTTTCGAACAGCCGAAGGAAAGGCATACTCAACCTCGGCAATATCCCTTCTCTCATCGCTGTGAACAGAAGGAACACGAAGAATCGTTGCTGGCACAGTAACCTCCATTAGTTACGAATCAATAAACCAACCAATAAGTTAAGAAAAAGGACTGAGCGAAAAATATCACGTTAATCAAAGTTTGTAAATAAGAAACAATACGTGTTTTACAAAAAGAAACCAGATAAGTATGCTCACTCTATGAACAAAAATCGAATACGAGTAGGAATAATGGCTGATGGGCTAGGAAGGAAAGGAATGGGAACAGCCGTAGTGCTTGAGGAATTAGTACGAGAATACACCACGACTTTTAAGGACGAGGTCGAGGTGGTCTTATTGTACCGAGAAGGAGAATGCACGCATGCTCTGTGTGAATCAACCGAAAGCGTGAAAATAAGAATCATAAACCTCCCTAAATATAGAGGATTCTTTTCCTATTTATGGTTTTTTATTTTCACAAAAGAAAAATTCGATATCATACATTTTCCACGACCATCATTCCATCCATTCTTCTGGCTCTTAAAAGTGTTTGGGAAAACGAAAAAAATTGTAGCAACTTTTCACGGTGCGCCAGAAAGTAAAGACATTCCAATTTTTGAAACAGGAATGAATCGCTTCAACCGCACAATGATTATGCACTGGGGGCAATATTTCATCGACGGTGTCATTGCCGATTCAGATTCAGCAGTTGAGCCAATTGCTTCATATTACAAAATACCAATGAAAAAAATTACTGGCATTCTCCTTGCAACAAAACGGTCTCCAAGAAAACAAGAAAGATCGGATGATGAAGAGAAACAACGCTTGGAAGAAAAGTATGGTATACGGTTTCCGTACATCTTATCCGTAGGTCGCCTTGATCCTCACAAAAACGTTCACCGTATGGTTGAAGCATTCGCAAACCTGAAAAAAACACAAAATACTCAGCATCAGCTCGTGATTGTAGGAGGTCGCCACGAACCGGAATACTCGAAAAAAGTAGATGCCATGATTAAAAAAGATAATCTTGAAAATGAAATATACATAGCCCCCTTCATCGAAGAAGAAGATTTGCCATTACTTTATCAGCATGCAGACTTTTTTGTTTTCGTATCACTCTCCGAAGGATTCGGGTTGCCGCTCCTTGAGGCTATGCAGAACGGCACGCCGATTATCACCTCATCAGTGTCGGCGATGCCTGAGGTGACGGACGGTGCGGCAATGACCGTAAATCCATGGAGTGTGGAAGAAATACAAGATGCGATAAAAACACTTCTCACCGATAATAGAAAACGTGAGGAGCTCCGTGAAAAAGGATTTGAGCGGCTAAAAGACTTTTCATGGCAAAAAACCGCCGAAGAAACTTATGGAGTATATAAGACAGTTTTAGGAAAGTAATGATAAGATAAAGAATGGGTAAAAACATCTATTTGCAATTGGGGAAGAGGCAAAGAAGCAAAAAAGCTTGCTGATGTCTTGAACCGAAAATTCTTTCAAAAAATCAATGTATATTTATGTATTACGGAATGATAAGCATCTTACAAAAGCAGTAACAGAAAAATCCTTCGGTTCTATTAAACGTATTTTAAAAAAATTGAGATGAATAAAATTTTAAAAGATATTTATGAATACCACCATACCCACGAACGCGGTGAGGGATTTTTACTCATGGAAAAAGAGCGGGGAGCATTATTTAAAACTGAAATAGGAAAAGGGAAAAAAGTGCTTGATATTGGGTGTCGCGATGGGGTGCTGGCGCGATATTTTACAGAAGGAAACACCGTTGTAGGAATAGATGTTGATGAGCAAGCATTGAGACGTGCGAGTAGGAATTTTGGCATTGAAACAGTGAGCATGGATTTGAATGGTCAATGGAATGAAATAAGCGGCAGGACATTTGACGTAATAGTGGCCGGAGAAATACTAGAACACCTGTTCTATCCAGAAATAGTTATGCAAAAAGTGAAAAATCATCTCACTGATTCAGGAATGGTATTAGGATCAGTTCCAAATGCATTTAATCTAAAGAATCGCCTCCGCTATCTGAAGGGGCAAAAAAAATATACGCCACTAGAAGACCCAACACATGTGAACCATTTTTCACGACGCGAACTAGAGCTCTTACTGAGAAAGCATTTCTCGTCTGTTACGATATATCCACTTGGAAACTATGCACGGTTCGATAAAATAGTTCCGGGATGGTTTTCATATTCGCTTGCATTCAAAGTAAGTAATAAAATAAGGTAATAAAATAAAAAAAATATTATACTTCTCTGCGAACTATTGTATTAACCGATAAAAAAATCACACAACAGAATTAGAATCATCTTTTGATTAAGAATTTATTTCACAGACAAAATTTCTGTACATGCATTATCAAACCCCTAAATACAATGAAGAAAATTAAACTTAATATCAAAAAAAGCGAACTCGCACTTTTGGGTGGTAAGCCAGTTCAAGCGCAACCAACCGTAGCGCGTGATCTTATTAGCCCCGAAGCACGCCGCGCAGCAAACACCGCTATGAAAACCGAACTCTCGAAATTTCTTGGGAGAGGTGGCAAGCGCTTTTACGGAGGCGAGCACGTTTTGAAACTTGAAGAAGAAGCAAAAAAATATTTTGGCACAAAGTACGCCGTGAGCTTCAATTCAGCCACTACTGCGCTCCAAGCAGCCGTTGCAGCCGTGGGTGTTGGCCCGGGAGACCAAGTAATCACCTCCCCGTTCACGATGCCAGCAACCGCAACAGCGATTCTCTTAAATGGTGCCGTTCCAACATTTGCCGACATCGATCCCGATACCTATTGCGTGAACGCGAAATCAATTGAAAAACAAATCAAAAAAAACACGCGAGCAATCCTGGCAGTGAACATTTTCGGAGGCACTGCCGACTACGGACCGATTAAAAAACTAGCAAAGAAACACAATCTCCCGATAATCGAAGACAATGCTCAATCACCAGGCGCAACGTATCAAGGAAAACTTGCAGGCACGATCGGTGATATTGGCATTTTGAGTTTCAATGTGCACAAAGTGATCCAAAGCGGTGAAGGGGGAATGTTAATCACGAATAATAAACGATATGCCTATCGCGCAGCACTCGTTCGAAATCACGGTGAGGCAGTCATGGATGACGTTTGGGAATCAGAACCGAACACACGTGAGCTAATTGTGGGTAGCAACTATCGACTCACCGAACTGCAAGCCGCCATCATGGTTGAAGAATTCAAACGGTTAGATAAATTGAACAATGCTCGAATCAAGCAAGCAAACTATCTTACAAAAAAGTTAGAAAAAATAAGTTGGCTCTCCGGCGCACACGTTCTACCAAAGAGTAAACATGTTTACTATCTCTACCCATTGAAAGTAGATGAAAAAAAGATTGGCCTGCATCGTGATACTATTGCAAAAGCGCTCGCGGCGGAAGGATTCCCTGTGCAAATTGGTTATCAAAAACCGATCTACCTTATGCCGCTCTTTCAGGAGAAGAGAATGTATGAACATTCCCGCTTCCCTTTTATTTCAAAAGAATTCAGACAAAAGTATGATTACAGAAAAGGAACATGTCCAGTTACGGAGCGTATATATGAGCACGAAATCATGGTGACAAAACTGTGCAAACCGCCGCATAACAAAAAATCAATTGACGATTTCATAGCCGCCGTAAAAAAAATAGAAAAAGAACGTGATAATCTTGAACAATATGAACGCCGCGCTACACTACTTTCCTAGGTAATGGCTTCTAAAAAAATGGGGAAATATACAGTATTACCCATAGAGAAATAACGTTAAGAACTTATTTTACAAAATACGCATAGTGCCCAGAAGTTTGGTTGCCGCGAGAAGGGAATAATTTGTCCAGTGCCCTTCCTAGTGGAGCAAAATATCTGCAGAGAGGATGGGGAAGAAGATAAAGCCATGTTTCAAAAAAAAGCATAACAGGAACCAGTTCAATGTTTGAAAATCTACGAGCTAAATACATAAGTCCATCTTTGCTGTATCTGAAGTAATCCTTATAGTGATAATCACCCTCTCGCGCATGGTAGGAATATAAAAAAGGAGCATATAAAAGGCACTGCCCGCCATCTTTCAGAACCCGATGTATTTCATCAAGTGCTTTTTGTGGTTGTTCGATATGTTCAAGGACAGAGATGCAAATAACTGCGTCAAGCGCATTATCAGGAAGAGGTATGTCGTGTATGTCACCCACAAGATCTGGTTTGGTTGCAGGAGAAATATCAAGGGTTTTGTAATTTGTTTTTTCTAAAATATCTTTATAGGGACTCAGAATCTTTGCAAAACCACTTGCGCCGCCAACATCTAATACTTCTCGGGTTTGAGCAATAAGCTTTATTTTCTGATCAAAAAATTGTCGAGAATGAAACATATATAATCTCTCTATAGCATTATTAGCATATGAATAATAAGCAACTAATTTTTTAAAGATATAATATGATCGATGGAAAATCAACCAAAACTCAAAAAAAATATAACGTTTTGAAACGAAAGTGGGGCGTGATACTATTGGAATGATGATTAAAAAACGAATACTTATCGCCGCACAAAACGCTGGAGGGTTCAATTCATTAGCGCCAGTCATTAAGGCATTAAAAAAAAGAAAAAAGTACGAAGTAAAATTAATCCTTGCCGGAGCTTCAAAAAAAAGCGTAAAGCAGTACGGCTGGAACTATGTCGATGGTGAAAAATTTAACATTAATAAACTTCGAAAGCTAGTTGCACAATTCAAGCCTCAATGTATCGCGACGGGAACAAGCGGAGGAATGTCAGTAGAAAAAAAAATAATAAAAATAGCTCACGAATACAATATACCGTCTGCCGCAGTATTAGATTTCTGGATCAATTACAATATCCGCTTTAGCTTTGATAACTCAAAAAAACTTCATCCAGAAGCATTGCCCGACCACATCCTTATTATGGACAATCACGCAAAGCGAGAGATGATAAACGAAGGATTCCCCTCGGAAATACTGGCTATCACCGGCAACCCACATTTCGATACAATGAAGCCAATAAAACAGGAAAATAAAAAAACAAAAACCATTTTATTTATTGACCAACCAATTTCCGAATCAATCAAAGCAGGGTGGCATGAAAATTATGGGTACACGGAATTAACAGCTTTTTCAGATATCGTACATGCGTTGCGCAAAATTGGATTTAAAGATGAATTGATTGCAGCGCTTCATCCGCGCACCGAAGGGAAAGAAAAATATGAAGCAATAATTAAAAAATACCCAGAATTTAAATTGCAATTTTCACAAGGAGTTCGTAGAAATGAAAAAGCGTTAAGGAAAGCTCACCTTGTCGTTGGTATGACATCTATTATGCTCTTAGAAGCAGCTCTTCGTGGAAGATTGGCATTGAGTTATCAGCCGAAATTAAAAAAAACAGATCCATTAAAAAGCAATGCTTTGGGGTTAACTGCATATGTATACAAAAAAGAAAAGCTCGCAGCGAAAATAAAAAAATTACTCCTTCAAAAAAAGCCAGAAAGCAAAAATCAGCGTATTATTGATAAGTATACAAAAGCAAATGCGACAAAAAATGTTGTTCAGTTTATAGAAAAAATGGTGAGAGTGTACGCTATCATCGGGTTGTTGACACGTTTAGAACTTTGAAAACGTAAAAGGTGCGGTAGGATTTGGTTGTGTCGACCAAGACAAACCAATCACATAACCGCACCTTTTACATGCACAAGAATACC
>Ga0210057_1002422_pt1 | contig 26711 bp, 32 predicted proteins | sample CryGeyCG2114_010_2_FD_183968 | JGI IMG/M metagenome (GOLD analysis project Ga0210057, IMG submission 183968) | Groundwater microbial communities from aquifer - Crystal Geyser CG10_big_fil_rev_8/21/14_0.10 (SPAdes) (version 2) | ecosystem: Environmental > Aquatic > Deep subsurface > Groundwater ...
TATTGGTCTCGGGGATAAACCAGCTGGCTCGAGGAACTAGTTTTGAGGCTTACGGATTAACGACGTTTTTGGTGGCGCTGGCAACGAGCTTGCCAGAACTGTTTGTGGGAGTGACGGCGGCGCTAGAAGGACGAACAACACTGCCTTTGGGAGTAGCGGTGGGCAGCAATATTGCTAATGTGTCGTTGATAATTGGTGGAGCGGCGGTGATGGCGGGAATGGTGAAGGCCCAGGGAGAAATTTATAAAAAGGATATTGTGTACGCGTTTATAGTGGGATGTTTGCCTTTGTTAATGTTACTGGACAAGAAGTTGTCGCGGTTGGATGGGGTAGTGCTTTTGATGGTGTATGTATTTTTTGTGATGGTGACGATGAACCGGAAGAAAAAGAAGCGGTTGGAGAGCGTGGAACATGAGTATTACGAAGAACAGAGCGTGACCCACAAGATATTGTCGGTGATGGGAAAGAAGGAGGTGGAACAAGGCTTGGCAAGATTGGTGATGGGGTCGGCGCTGTTGATTGTGTGCGCAGACTTGATTGTGAAGATTTCGGTGACAATTGCAGGAATTTTGCATGTGCCGTTGTTGATAGTGGGACTGTTTATGGTATCGGTGGGGACGAGTCTTCCGGAGCTGACCTTTGAAGTGAAAACAATTGGTAAGAAGGAGTATATGATGGCGTATGGGAATGTGGTGGGCTCAACGGTGGCTAATGCGGCGTTGATACTGGGAGTGGTGGGGGTGTTGTCACCAGTGATGTTGTCACCAGAAGGATCACTAGGGTACTTTATTTCAGTGATAGCGTTTGTGGTGGTGTATGGGTTGTTTTGGGGGTTTTCGTGGAGCAAGAAGCGTTTGGATAGGTGGGAGGGAGCAGTGTTGGTGTTAGTTTATTTTGTGTTTGCGGCGATCGAGATGATGGTGGTGTAGATTAATCTATGGAGGTTTCGGAGAAGTAGTTGATGATGTGACGGAGGCGAGCTTTTTGTGTTTGGGTGAGTTGTTTAAGTGTGGTGTTAAATTTGGTGGGATTGAAGAAGGGGTGATGTTTTTTGATGATGTCGTAGTATTTTCCACCAAGCATGGGGTAGTCATTGGTGGGTTGTTGGGGCCGACCTTTAACAAAAGTATGGAGCTCAAGTTTGGCGTATTTGCGGATAAAGTTTAATGTTCCTTCTTTGCGGAAACGGCGAAATGAAAAAGTGAATTTGGGATCAGGAAAACTATGGAAAGAATATCCTGATTTATGAGCTTTGAGTATGAGCTCATAATCTTCCCCCCAACTGATGTTTTGATTAAAGCCACCAATTTGGTTGAAGATGGATTTTTTGATACCGATCATGGCGCCCAAACCGCCAGGTTGTTGAATAAGGCGGAGGGTTTCTATACCTAAATTGATAAATTGAGCGAGGATTTTGTCTTGTTTTTTGGGACTGTCGGGTGTGATCCAGCAGGTGAAAAGATCTGGATGTTGTTGATTGATACGATAGGCGACTCCCTCGAAAAAATAGTCAGGAAGACGGGTGTCGGCATCGATAAAAACCAACCAGGGTGATTTGGCATTAGTAGCGCCTAGGTTTCTTTGGATTGATACGTGAGCAGTTTTGGAGATCTCTATGTGAGGGTGTAGGGAAGAAAATGACTGAGCTGTTTTAATGGTGTTGTCTGTAGATTGTCCATCAATGATAATTGTTTCGAATTGAGTAAATGTTTGTTTAGAAAGGTCGGTAAGAAGATGGGGTAGGTATTTGGATTCGTTAAGAGTGGGGATGATGATTGAAAATAAGGGTGGTGTATTCATGTCAGGAGATTGGTGATGTAATTTGATAAATCAACGAAATGGGCCGTATAACAGTTGTGATGGTTTGAAGCGAGGATTTTAGTCTGATAATTGTGTACTAATTTGGGTAGTTGTTTGAGGGCAGATTTTGGTTGTATTAGAACATCATTTTGGCCGAAGAGGAAGTAGAGTTTTGATGAGGAAGAAGAGAGTGTTTGAGGTTGATAACCCAAGATGATTAGTAAGTGAATTAACCAAATATATTTGTGAGAGTAATTATAATCTGAATAGAGCCTGGTGAGGCTAATATCGTGAGTAGATGAGAGTTGATGGTGGATGGTGAGGTTGCGCTTATGCTGGTTCGGGGGAAGATTTTGGCTGGTGTGGGATAAGAAAGATTGTAGTAAACGGCGGAAGGGAAGGCGGGGAGAAACAACTGGAAAACAGATGAGAAAGGAATTGGTTGGTTGAGGGGATAATTTGTTAAGAAGATATTGGTAGAGAATGATTGACCCAAAACTGTGGCCGATGAAGATGGGGTGAGTGAGTGAGTAGGCATGGCAGATGGATTGTAGGTCCAAGGCACCGGTTTGTTCTACGAAGGTTTGGGAAGGAAATTTGGTGGTAGAGAATCCGTGACCACGGAGATCATAGGTGATGCATTGGCAGCGAGGTAAGGTATGCAGTAATTGATTAATGGCGGGGAGGGTGGCGTTGGAATCGCCGCCGAAGCCGTGGATAAAGACGAATTGGTATTTAGGATGGGGATGATTGGAGTAGCTTTCGGTGTAGAGAGGTTGATGGTCGAAACTGGTTACAGAATTGACTTGAGGTTTGATCATAAAGGCTATTTTATCAGGCTGGAAGAAGGAAGAGAAAAAATTGTGTAGGCTTTATGTAATTTGGGGAAATTGGGATCCATGCGTAGGATGGTGGTGTTGGAAAGACATTCAACGGTGGTTGGAGAGCTTGGCGGAGGGTTTGTTGTGCAAGTATTTAATAAAATTAACGAGGTATTCTAAATAACCAGTGAAAAAGCGAGATTCGAAACGTCTATCGGAAGTGAGAATTGGCGAATTCAGGGAAAGTTTAATTTTTCCAAGTTTGGCCAGTCTGTTGCTGAGGTCGATGTCTTCGTATGCAGTGAGAGATTTGTTAAACCCACCGCTGGTGATGAGGGCTGTTTTTTTGATAGCAGAGTTGGATCCAGTGATCCAGTAGTGACCAAAAATTGACCTATAAATAATCATGGTTGTGGGTTGGATGATGTTGAAAAGATGAGTGTTAATTGATGATTTATTAGTAATTTTTACTGAGCCGGTGACAGCGATTACTGAAGGGGAAGAAAATTGTTTCAGGGTTGATTCGATCCAGTTTGGGGGAGTGATGGAGTCGGCGTCGGTGCAAAGAATAATTTCTCCTTGGGCATGTTCGACACCGGTTTGTCTGGCGGGACCACGACCAAGTTGGGGTTCGTCGATAATGGTGAGATGAAGTTGGTTCTGATAGCTTTTTGCTATATCTATGGTGGAGTCAGTGGAATTGTTGTTGACGATAATAACTTCGAATGAATAGCGAGTTTGCTGGTTGATTAGGGATTCGAGAGTTAGGCCTATATTGTGAGCCTCGTTGTAGGCGGGAATAACTATGCTGATTTGTGGGGAGGTGGGTTTGGTTGGATCCATGGGTATTGATGAATTTGTTGCCGAGGTAGAATTTGAATGATTTAGTGAGAACTAATGGTGAGTAATTGTGGTTTTGTGGGTGGGTTTGTATGCCGGAAAGAAGATAATATGGGGATTATAAATGAAAGTGTGCAGTTGGTGGTAGGTTTATGTTTGCATGCGAAGTGTTTGTGGCGGCGGAGATACTGAGAGGGGAGAATCTAGATGGTGATTGGTTGGAATGGTGTTAGTACCACTTGATGGTTTGGTAGAGGTCTGTGTTTCTAGGATTTTAACCTTGAGGTGTTCTGGAGAGAGTTTGTGAGAGTAGACGAGCCTGGTTTGCAGAGGCCTTAAAAGCTGTCATGTAAAACTCATGATCTGACATGGGGAGGTCACCTTTGCGGTCAGTGACGGATTGGTTAAAGGTTTGGGTTAATTTGGTTAGCACTAGAGACCTGGCATCGTCTCGGTTCTTGCCCTTGGTGCGATAGAGGTCATAAACAAGTTGCCATCCAGGCAGGAAGAATACATTTGGATCTGCAAGAGTGGGTTCAACTTGGGTAAAAGTATTTCTGGATTTCATAAGTTTTGCTTGGGTAAGGTCTTGTTCAGTTGGCGCTTGTTCAGATTGGATTTCAAGTTTAAAAAACATGGGGTCGGTTTCTCCACCTGGAAAAATTTGGTCACCAACTTTGTTAAAGTGTAGCCTACTGGAACAGCGGATGACCATACTTTTCCCAATGGGAATGGCAATCTGTTCTTCGACTTCTCCACCTTTGGGAGTGGAGAGCTCGCTTCGGGAATAAACAGCACGTACGTCTGTGTTGTCAAGATTGAAGATACCAACTTAGGCGCCTTGCTCCAGGTCTTGTTGGGTAAGGTTTAAGACCTTTAAATCTTTGGCGTTTATTTCTTGAGTTGGTTGATTATCTTTGGGGGTGGTTCCGTCTGTCATGGGTAGTGTTTTTGCTTAGTAATTGATTAGCTGTGATTATATCAGTACCACTTGATGGTTTGGTGGCGGCGGGGACCGGTGGTAGCCATGAGGACCTGGGCACCGATTGCCTGTGAAATAAAGGCAAGGTATTGTTTGGTTTCCTTTGGAAGATCCTTGATGTTTTTGGCTTTTTGGACATCCTTGCCATCCCAACTAGGGAGATCGATAAATTTAGGTTTAACGGTGAGGAGGTATTCTTGGTCGGGGCGGTAAAGAACCGCTTTGCCCTTAAGCGTATAGGCAACGCAGACTTTGATGGGGACTTTGGGGTAGCTGATATCAAGGTGAGTGGGGCAGAGGTAGTCGTAGTTGCCAACTTGGTGGAGAAAGGAAAGAAAGGGAATGTCGATATGGTGAATGTCGCGGGGACGCCGGGTAGTGGCGCCGTATTCGTTGGCGTCTTCTCTGATACGGTTGGCGAGACCTGCTTCCATCGCAGAAGGCATAATGCGTGTACCCACAGAGCTAGTGTAGGTGGCTTTGATGATAGCGGCTTTAACAGCAATGTCGCGGGGATTAACGATGCCTTCGGTGGAGCCTAGGATACCGTCGAAGCTGCAATCTGAGGCGGTGACGTCGGGGTAGACACCGTAGCGAGCATCGAGTCCTAGAGCTTGGGCCTTTTCGAAGACAAACGGGGTTTTGCTGGTCCAATGGTCATAGAGCAAGGAATAAACCGATTGGATGTAGGGCTTGAGAGTGCTGCGAGCAGATTCGAGACGTTTGAGGAAGGTAGGAAGGGAGCCGACTTTGGCGGGAATGTTGGTGAGGCGAGCGACTTCGACTGCAGAGAGCTTTTCACCAAAACCCTTGAGTAAATCATGGTAGAGCTTGTAGTGGGCGGTGAATTTCTGGCGCCAATCTGAGGAGACAAGATCGCGCATGCGCAGGGGGTGACGGTAGATGATGTCGGCGTAGGCTGGGGCGATGCCACGGCCAGTGGAGCCACGACTGCCTGTTGCCCGGGTTTTGAGAACGTTTTCCCAGGCGCGGTGAGTATCCAGGGCAAGAGTGGCCATTTCATCTATGATGAGGGTAGAGGGGAGCTTGCCGCCAGCAGCAGCTTTGACCGAATCGATCTCAGTGACGAAGTCTTCGGGATGAATGACCATACCTTTGCCGGAGATGACAGTGCAGCCTGGCTGCATGACGCCGGAGCTAAGCTGGTGGAGGGCGATCCTGGTGGAGCCGATTTCTACAGTGTGGCCGGCGTTGGCGCCACCATTGTCGCGATAGTGGATAACCTGTTTATTGCCCCTTAAAAACTTGGAGGTAAGCTCATCGGTGACGCGACCCTTGCCTTCGTCACCAAAAGCACCCCCACAGATAGCAACTGAGTTGGCACGCAGACCTTTGGTTTTAAATGGGTTAGTGGAGAGTTTGTTATTGATGCCGAAAAGTTTGCCATGTTTGTAGATTTGGGAATAGAGATTCTGAATATCTGACATTTGCCTCCTATGAAATAAATAACCAAGCACCAAATTCCAATTACCAAACAATTTCTAAATTCTAATGTCTAAAATTCAAAACGTTTGGTATTTGGATATTAATTATTAAATATTGTTTGATGCTTGAGATTTGAAATTTGGTGCTTTTTAAGATAATAGTTGATATCTTTGACTACTTGTTTGGTGAGTTTGGTAGAGTAACCGAGATAGGTTGAGGGGGTGAGATTTTTTATTTTTGGGTCGAGCCCTGTGGTTAATTGTTGCCAATCTTTTTGGGTAATAATTTTACCTTTCATTTTGGCGGCGACTTGTTCGTAGGCTTGGGGATCACCTGTGGTTCGGAAGTGGATTTGGAGAGCTTCGGCGAGAATGTTCCAGTTGGTGTTGAGAGCAGCGGCTATTTTTTGCTTATTGGGACTGACGGTATCTAATCCTTTGAGGAGTGAATTGTAGGCTAAGAGAGAGTGGCCAAAGATGACACCAAGATTGCGCATAACGGTGGAGTCGGAGAGGTCGCGTTGGAGGCGGGAGATGGGGAGTTTGCGGTTAACGGTTTCGATGAGACCATTAGCAAGCACAAGGTTGCCTTCGGAGTTTTCAAATTCGATGGGATTTACCTTTTGGGGCATGGTGGAGGAACCAATATTGGCTGCTTTTTTCTGGACTAACCAATCGTCGCTGATGTAGCGCCAGATGTCTTGGTTTAAATCAATGAGAATTGAGTTGAGGTGGTGGTAGGTAGAGAGGAGGTCGATAATGTCGTCGGGAGGGTTGATTTGGGTGGTGTGGAGATGGGGAGAGAGACCCAAGTTGGTTACAAAATCATTGGAGAATTTGAGCCAATCGGTGTGTGGCGCGGCAAAATGGAAGGAATGATAACCGCCGACGGCGCCATTTAATTTGCCGGTGAGTTTAACTTGGTCGAAACGCTGAACCTGCGAGAGAAGGCGGGCGGCAAAGACAGAGATTTCTTTACCAAGAGTAGTGGGAATGGCGGGTTGGCCGTGGGTACGAGCGAGAATGGGGGTGGCTGAGCTAGAGCTAGAGAATTCAGCGAGAGATTTTAATGCCTGCTTAAGTTGGGGAAGCAATACATTCTCATGAGCGGTTTTAACCATCAAACGATAGGCGAGATTATTAACATCTTCGGAAGTGAGACAAAAGTGAAGATAGGGAATTAAGCCTTTGAGGGAGGTAGTTTGGAGTTGGCGGCGGAGAAAATACTCAACTGCTTTTACATCGTGGTGAGTTTCTTGTTCGATGCCTTTAACCTTTGAAGCGAATGAGGAATGAGGAATGAGGAATGAGTTGAGTATTACCTTTTCTTGAGGTTTGAGAGGACGGGTAAAGCCGATTTTTGAGAGAGCGATTAAGTAGAGAACTTCGATGCGGATGCGGTGGGAGATGAGAGCTGCTTCGGAGAAATAGTCACGCAATATTTTGGTCTTGTCTTGGTAACGACCATCTAGTGGGGAGAGGGAATTTAGTGCGGTAGGGTCCATCAAATGTAATATATCAGAGATGGGGAATAGTTGCTAGGGTTTAGGGTTTAGCAGAGGTGATAAAATCGGTTGATGAAAGTAACTGTAATAAAGACGAGAGTGGTGAGACCGCCGAAGGATGATTTGTGGGAGGTGATGAAATCAAGTGTGTCTAGCGTGGCTGAGAGAAGTGTGGTGGTGGTGACAAGTAAGGTAGTGGCGATTCACCAGGGTCGTTGCGTTAAACGTGAAGCGATTGAGAAAGCCGATTTAATAAAAAGAGAAGCAGATTGGTATTTACCGATGGATAAGTTTGAGGCTAAGAGTGTACCTTTGACGATTAAGGAGGGGCTACTGATACCGGCAGCGGGGGTGGATGTGAGTAATGGAAATGGATACTATGTGTTGTGGCCGGAGAAGGTGGAAGAGATTTGTAGACAAACGTGGGAATGGGTGAGGAAAGAATATGGAGTTAGTGAAGTAGGGGTAGTTGTGGCTGACAGTCACGTAACCCCACTCAGGTGGGGAGTTACAGGGATTGGACTTGGATATTGGGGGTTTAAGTCGTTAAGGGACTATTCAGAGCAAAAGGATATATTTGGTAAAAAATCATTAACTTGGGTACAAGCGGCGGTGGTAGATGGGATAGCAAATGCTGGAGTAATGGTGATGGGGGAAGGAAATGAGCAGACGCCGATGGCGATGGTGGAAGATCTGGTTGGGGTTGAGTTTGGGGAAGAGTATGGAGGGGGATTGGAATTAAAAGAGAAGGCCAGGTATGATTTGTTTAAGCCGTTGGTGGATAAGATGAAGTGGATTAAGGGAGAGGGTGGAATTTCGATCATGGAGATTACTGAGTTGAACGATTGATAATTTCTAATTGACCTAATTTTTAATTTCTAAACAAGCACCAATTCATAAATTACAAATATGAAACATAAGATATGAAAGTAATAGTTGGTTTGGGAAATCCGGGACAAGATTATGAGAATACCCGACATAACGTGGGGTTTGAAGTGGTGGATGAGTTGAAAAAGAAAATAACCAATAATCAAGCACCAAGCACCAAACAAATTCAAATATCTAATTTCAAATATCAAAAAAAGTTCGATTCAGAAATTTGTCAATTTGGTGAATTGATGTTGGTGAAGCCGCACACGTATATGAATGATTCAGGGAGAGCGGTGAGGGCAGTGCTGGATTATTATCGATTTGATTCAATCCCGGGATCTGCCGCAGGCGCAACACGATCCCGGGATCTATCAAATCTTTGGGTGGTGCATGATGATTTAGATATAGTGATGGGAGAATATAAGATCCAGTTGGGCAAGGGGCCAAAGATACATGGGGGAGTGAATTCGATTGGGGAAACTCTAGGGAAGGAAGAGTTTTGGAGAGTGAGAATAGGGGTGGATTCGAGGAGTGTTGAACAGAGGAGTCAGATTGAAGGAAGAAAATATGTATTGATGAAGTTGGGGGGTGAAGATAAAAAGTTGTTGGAGGAAGTAGTTGATAGGGTGGTGGAAGAATTGCAAAAGCGTTTAGTAGCTGGTGTTTAGGAGTAAGTTTAGATAGAGTAGGAGCATGATTCATTCTGCAGATCAGTGGCTGTTTGTGTTGAGGCGACATCAAATAAGAGACCAGAGGGGTTTGTGGATAAATTCATTTTTACGGCAGTTGGCATTTGCGTTGGTGGGTATGTTCTCGGCGGTGTTTGTGTACGAGTTTGGAAAAACTGGATTAATGGATGGCGGAGTGGCGGGGGGGCTAAAGTTGTTGATGGTGTATGTGTTGTTGATTCGACTAGTGATTTTATTGCTGGTAATTTGGGTAGGTAACTACGTTATTAGAAGGCTGGGATATCGAAAGAGTGTGATGTTGTCGTTGGTGATAACGTCTTTGGGGTTTGGGTTTTTGGCATGGGCGAGTAGGTCAGGAGAGTTAGCTGGAGTAGTACTGGGGGCAGTAATGATTGGTTTGGGAGTGTGTGGGTATTGGCCGATGTGGTATACACTGATGCCAGAAAGTGAGACGGAGGAACGGATGGGAAGAGCTTTTGGCAAGATAAATGTAGTGGTGAGCATATCACAAGCTTTGGCTCCTGTAGCAGCAGCAGTAATAATTGGAAGCTTGGGTTTTGATAAGTTGTTTGGGGTGGGAATCGGATTGTTGATGATGTCGGGTTTACCGATGTTTTTTTTAAGGCACCATATTCATGTAGATGAAGTGAATTGGCGAGAATTTTTTTATTGGTCGAGGGAGTCGACATTTTTACAAGCAGGGGTGGCGATTGGGGGTAAGTATGTGAATGATATGGTGTATGCTGACCTGTGGCCAATATATTTGTTGATAGTGGTAGGATCGATAAATAACTTAGGATGGTTTAAGGCGGTGGTGGTGTTGGCGGGAGCAGGATTTGCGTACCTAATGGCCAACTTGTTTGACAAAAAAGCTGATAAAAAGCTGCAATTGTTGGGTGTATCTGGAAATATGTTGATGTGGGTGTTAAGGCTATGGCCTAAAGAACCCTTGCAGTTATTGATGATTGATGGGGTGGATCGGTTTTTTGGGTCGATTACAGAAACATTTTTCCAGGGCTATGCCCTGAGAAGAGCCAAGGGACCAGAGACGTTTTCGTTTGCAGTGTATCGGTTAGTGTGGGAATCATTCTGGGGAGTGGTAACTTTGGTGGTGTTATGGATGGGTTTATCTTGGTTTGGGGTGACGGTGTTTTGGGTGATGGCGATGGCGATGGCTGCGGTGGGGATGGCGATGAGTATGATGATGCGGGAACACCATAAGCAGGCATTAGGGGTTAGTAGTTAGTAGTAGAGATGAAGAAACAAGAAACAAGAAACAAGAAACGTGAAGGCAATCAGTTGGGTTTTTCCGCCGTGGGGAATCTATTAAAGGACTATAGGTTGGAGGATAAGGGTGGGTATATTACTCGTGAGTTTCAGGATTTTGGGTACAGATTGGCGATGGAGTTAAACGATGAAAAGCATAAGGCGTTATATATGAGGTTGGCTAAAACGGTGGATAGGGGTTTACTCGAGAAAGCACTTTCTTTTGTGAAAGATAGTAATGCTAAGAGCCCGGGGAGATTGTTTATGTGGAAACTGAAGGAGCTGAAGAAAACTGCTGAAAATCCTAAATCCTAAGCATTAAATTCAAAACAAATACGAATAGCTAATTTTAAATTTACTAAACAGTTGGATATACTGAGGGTATGAAAACAGTAGGTAAGCATTTGGTGGTCTACGTGCTGTATTTTGGGTTGGTGTTGTGGGTGCGGTTTTTTGTGCGAGGAGCTGAGAGTGTGTGGGGCAGTGCAACGTGGTGGTTGTTGGTGGGGGGGTTGATAGGGATGGGAATGCCGGTAGTGGACCGGTTGGTGTACGTGTATGTGAGTGCCCCGAATGAGCAGTTGTCGGTGCAAGTGAAGGCATTGCTGGCACGAGGAAAAATTAGAGAGGGGTGGGGAGTGTTGATGGATAGAAGACTGGAGCAGGTGAAGCTGTCGATGAACAATGTGTTGTTTATGGCAATGTGGGCAGTACTGGCTTTTTATGTGTTGTCTAGCTCGAGACAACCTATGCCGGTAGGGTTGGTGCTGGGGATTGGGCTGGACCTAGTGTTTGATCTGTATAAGGATTGGGGTAAGAGGGATTATCTAGTACAAAGGGTGTTTTGGCCGATTAAAAGACCAGTTGGTTGGGCCGAGGCCAAAAGGGTGGTGTGGGCAATGGTGGGAGCATTTGTGGTGGTGAGCTTGATGAGCGTGTAGATAAACAAACGTTTATGAATAGCCACTAATGTCTGTTGGTGTTTTCGTTCTGGTAAGATGTGGGCATGATAGAGATAGGAGGAATTCCATTACACTTGTATGGGTTGATGATTGGGCTGGGGGTGTTGGTGGGAGGATCGATCAGTGCTTGGGTTGCCAAGCGCGAAGGGGTTGAAACTGATTTGGTCTGGGATGGACTGGTGTGGGTGATGTTTTTTGGAGTGGTGGGAGCGAGAGCTTACCATGTGATTGATTATTGGAGTTACTACTCGGTGCATTTGGTCCAGGTAGTGGAAGTGTGGAGAGGAGGGTTGGGAGTATATGGAGGAATAATCGGGGGACTTGTTGGAATAGTAATTGTCGAACTGTCGAATTGTCGAATTGCTAAAAACAAGAAGCAGGTTACTTTGTTGACGCTATTGGATATCGCAAGTTTTGGGGTACCAGTGGGGCAAGCGATTGGACGGTGGGGGAATTATTTTAATCAGGAACTTTTTGGAGCTCCGACGAGTTTGCCTTGGGGGATATATATATCGCCTGAGAATAGGCCAGTAGGGATGGAGCAATTTAGTCATTTTCAGCCGTTGTTTTTGTATGAAAGCTTGCTGAGCTGGGGACTGTTTATTGTTTTGGTGATAAGTTACAAGAAATCCATTCGGCAAGCTCGGAACGAGCAACAACCAAGATGGGAAGTGGGGCGTGGAAAATACTTGGGAATGTATTTATTTGGGTATGGATTAATTAGGATGGTGTTGGAGCCACTACGACTACGGAGTTGGAGTGTGGGGGTAATACCAATGGCACAATTGATGTCGGGGGTGATAATAGCGATGGGTATTTATTTGATGGTACGGAAAAAGCGGTTGACTAAGGTTAGTAATAGGCAGTAGGTTATACTAGGAGATATTATGAAACGATTACCAGTGCTGATGATGGTGATGGGTGTGATTGCTTTGGCTGGGTGCAGCTTGGGAAGTGGGGTGGTGGTGCCGGATGATTCTGAAGGGGGTATGGCTTTGGCTAAAGTGAGTATTGGGAGTGTGGAAATGACGGCTGAACTGAATATGAGTGGAGGGCGGCAGTCGGCAAGCGGTTTGAGCTATATATATTCGCCAGGTACTGAGGGAGTGCTTTATGTGATGCCTAGAAAGGAAATTTCTTATTTTAATGCGTTAGGACTGGATAAAGGGGGTGATTTTATTTGGATTGCTGATACGGGAGATAAGGTGTTAGATCCAGGGCAACCGGTGGCGACAGAATCAGCTAACACACAAATGTTTAGGGTAGTGGATATAGATCGTGAGGTGAAACCAGAGACAGAGACGGACCCGCAGAAACAGAAATTGTATGATTCGAGCGTGCCGGTGAATTATATGTTGGAGGTGAGCCGTGATTGGGTGAAAGACCATGGAGTGAGAATTGGGGATCCTGTCGAGATTAAAATAGTCCAATAAGTTGTGGAGTATTATCTATTTAAAACTGTAAACATGAGTGAATTTCTAATTTCTAAATCTCAATTTCTAAACAATATCAAATCTCTAATATCTAAATATAAAACAGTAGTATTGTTAGTAATGGCGTTGGTGGTTTTGGTTGGGATTGTGGGAATATGGGGGTGGAAAGGGAGGGGGGGGCAACTTGCAGAATCGCAGAGGGTGGCAAACACGAGTGAGGATAGAAGTCTTAAAGAGATTGTGGTGGGAGAGCAGAAACTGCTGGTGGAGATGGCGGTAACACCAGGTGAGTTGGAGAAGGGGTTGGGAGATAGAGAAGAGTTGGGGTCGGATGGAATGTTGTTTGTGATGCCGTATCGAACTACACCTGAGTTTTGGATGAAGGGGATGAGATTTGGGTTAGACTTTGTGTGGATAGACTGTGGGGGTCAGCGAAACAGCGAAACAGAGCAACAGCAAAACAATACTTGTGAGGTGATGGAGGTGACGGAGAATGTGGCGGCACCAAAGAACGATGATGAGTATTTGCCCCGCTACTACCCGAGCAAACCAGTGACGCATGTATTGGAGGTGAATGCGGGGTGGGTGAGTGAACATGGGGTAAGGGTGGGTGATGCAGTGTTGTTGTAGCGATTGACAAAGGTACTGGGGGGGAGTACCATAGCAAAGTAGAAAGTAGAAAGTAGAAAGTAGAAAGTAGAAAGTAGAAAGTAGAAAGTAATGGATGAAGTGGTGAAAAAATTGAATAGGGTGGAGGGGCAGATTGGTGGTGTGAGGAGAATGTGTGAGGAGGGGAAGGACTGTAAGCAGATACTGCAGCAGATAGCGGCAGCTAAGAGTGCTTTGAATACAGTGGCACGAGACTTGATGAGAGCGGAAGCTTGTGCTTGTATACCTAGTGAAAGAGAGAAAAAGGAATTGGACAAAATCTTGAAGACGTATTTTCAATTAAAGTAATATTAAGTAGCGGCTAGCGGCTAGTGATTAGCGTCTAGTTAAAAATTAAATACAAAAATTAACAGCTAGCGGTTAGGAGCTAGCGTTTAGATAAATAAATTAGAACGAGCCGCCTTCGTCCTTCGATTATACTCAGGACTACGGCGGGCCGAAGAAGGAGTTAGTTATGGCTGCACAACATATTAATCAAGATCAGTTTGAAGATAAGGTACTTAAGGCTGCGGTGCCAGTGTTGGTGGATTTTTATGCAGAGTGGTGTGGGCCTTGCAAGATGGCGGCGCCGGTGTTGGATGAGCTCGCCGATGCGGCTGGGGGTAAATATGAAATAGTAAAAGTAAATGTAGATGAGAACCAAGATGTAGCTGGTAAATTTGGAGTGATGAGCATTCCAACGGTAGTCTTGTTTAAGGATGGTAAGGAAGTGGAGAGAAAAATTGGGTTTGGAGGGAAAGCGGGCTATGAGGAGTTATTGAAGAAAGCTGAATAAGAATTTCTAATTTCTAATTGACCTAATTTCTAATTAAATCCCAAACACCAATTTCTCAGTTAGACATGAGTTATTATTTAGGTCGATTGGGCAAGTTGAGGATAAGATATGGCTGATGTTAAAAAATTGATAATCATTGGTTCGGGGCCGGCGGGATATACAGCGGCAGTTTATGCGGCACGGGCAGAATTGGCGCCGTTGGAAATAACTGGAGAGGTGTATGGTGGACAGTTGATTAACACCACGCTGGTAGAGAATTGGCCAGGAGCCAGAGATGGAGTGATGGGGCCGGAGTTGATGATGGCGATGAGAGAGCAAGCCCAGAAGTTTGGGACAGAGATGATAGATCGTTATGTGACAAAAGTAGATTTTAGTCAAAAACCGTTTAGGGTGTGGATAGGCGAAGATGAGTATCAGGCGGAGGCGGTGATTGTGGCTACGGGAGCAACAAGCATTATGTTGGGAATTCCTGGTGAGGATAAATTACTGGGAAGAGGAATAGCGACGTGTGCGGTGTGTGACGCGGCGTTTTATAGGGACAAAGTGGCAGCGGTAGTGGGTGGAGGCGATGCGGCAATTGAAGATACAATGGCGTTAACTAAGTTTGCACGGGAAGTGAAGTTAATTGTAAGAAAAGATACGCTCCGGGCAAGTAAGATTATGCAAAAAAGAGTGCTTGATAATCCTAAGGTGGAAGTATGGTGGAACAGTGAGGTGAGAGAAGCTCGTGGGGCAGAGAAGTTAGAGAAGATAGTGGTGGTGAATAGTGGAACGAAGGAGACAAAAGAGGTGGCGATGGATGGGTTGTTCTATGCAATTGGGCATAAGCCAGTGACAGAGATATTTAAAGGGCAGTTGGAGTTGGACCAGAAAGGGTATTTAGTGACGGGGATGAATGGATTGGGAGAGGTGCAAGGTGCAAGGTTGAAGGTTGAAGAGAGTGATGGAGGTGCACAGAAATTGTGGCTGAGCGGGTTTCCCACAATGACAAGCGTAAAGGGGGTGTTTGGGGCGGGAGATGTGGTAGATTTTCGGTACAAGCAAGCAGTAACGGCTGCGGGGATGGGATGCCAGGCAGCGTTGGATGCGGAAAAATGGCTAGAAAATAATAATGAATAGATCCTTCGACTTTCGAGTACTTCAGATAGCACTCGATATGCTCAGGATGACAGCCTCACTCTGAAAAGTTTGGCGAGGCTGTTAAGTTAATAAATATTGGAGGGAAGATGTCTAATCCTTATCAAAATGCGGTGAAACAGCTGACGAACGTGAGAGAGTATTTGGAGATGGATGATGGGGAGTTTGAGAGGCTAACGACGCATGATAAGGTGATAGATCGGGAAATAGAGATAGATCTGGATTCCGGGAAGAAGAAAAAGTTTAAGATGTATCGGGCGCAACACAATAGTGCCTTGGGGCCTTATAAAGGTGGAATTCGGTTCCATCCTCAGGTGAATGTGGACGAGGTGAAGGCTCTTTCGATGTGGATGAGTTGGAAGTGTGCAATTGCTGGGATTCCTTTTGGTGGTGGTAAGGGTGGAATTGAAGTGGACCCAAAGAGGATGAGTAAGGGTGAACTGGAGAGCTTGAGCCGAGCCTATGCTAGAACACTAGCAGAAGATATTGGTTCGTGGAAAGATGTGCCAGCGCCTGATGTGAATACTAATGGGCAGATCATGGCGTGGATGTTGTCGGAATATGAGCAGGTGGTGGGGCATAAAGAGCCAGGGGTGTTTACTGGTAAACCAATAGAATTGGGAGGATCGAAAGGGAGAGAACAGGCGACGGGCCTGGGTGGATTTTATGTGTTGGAGAAACTGGTGAAGAAGATGAAGTTACGGAAAAATGAAGTGAGAATTGCGGTGCAAGGGATTGGAAATGTGGGGTATTGGTTTGCATATTTTGCAGACCAGGCAGGGTATAGGGTGGTGGCGATATCTGATAGTCAGGGCGGAGTGTATTTGGAAGAAGGTTTGAACCCGAAGTTGACACTAGAGTGCAAACAGAAAAATGGCAAGGTGGGAGAGTGTTTTTGCAGTGAAGGTAAATGTGGAGTGAAAGGTGGTAAGGAGATAACTAATGAAGAACTACTGGAGCTGCCGGTAGATATCTTGGTGCCAGCTGCACTGGAGAATGTAATTAGTGAAGAGAATGCCAGCAGGATCAAAGCAAAGTATGTGATTGAGATGGCAAATGGGCCAGTAACCCCCGAGGCTGATGAGATACTTTTGAAGAGAGGGGTGATGTTGGTGCCAGATGTATTGGCTAATGCTGGTGGAGTAAGCACGTCTTATTTTGAGTGGGTGCAGAACAACATGGGCTATTACTGGGGGGAAGATGAGGTGCTAACAAAGCTAAAGACGTTGATGGACAATGCTTTTGAGGAAGTGTGGAAGATATATAGTAATAAGTTAAAAGTAAAAAGTAAAAAGGAAAAATCAATGAGGATGGCGGCTTATGTACATGGAGTAGGGAGAGTATTGCAAGCGATGAGGCTAAGGGGGGAGAGCTGATTTTCTGACAGGCTGACTTGGGTGAGTTTTTTTGGATGTGCGAGAGATCATTGACAGATGGGAGTAATGACTATTAAATAGGGACGCTAAGGAATAGCGTTTAGCGTTTAGGAATTAGCGTTTAGAAAAATTAAATAGATAATGTATAGTAAGCCGCCTCTGTCTTGAGATGACTCTCAGGACTATGGCGAGCTAAAGAAGGAGGAAATATGGCGGAAACACAAAAAAGGGGAATGCAAGATAAACTTATCGGAATCTTAGTGCTCGCCTTGTTGGTAGCAGTGGGTGGGCTTGGGTACATGTATGGTCAACTAAAGGTTTTGGGTAGTGTTAAAAATACGACTGGATCAGATACGACTGCGGCAGGGCAGCAGCAAGCGGCAGCTCAGCCTCAGGTGTCGGTTACGGATGATCAAATCAAGGCATTGTTTAGTGATAAGGACTTGGTAACTTTTGGAGATGCAAATAGGAAGATGTTGTTTGTAGAGGTGTCTGACCCGTCCTGTCCGTATTGCCATATTGCGGGAGGTGAGGACCCAGAGTTGAATAAGCAGGCAGGAGCAAACTTTGTGATGGCGGTGGACGGAGGTAGTTATGTGCCACCAGTACCGGAAATGAGACGATTGGTAGATGCGGGTAAGGCGTCGTTTGCGTTTGTGTATTATCCAGGTCATGGCAACGGAGAGTTGGCTACAAAGGCGATGTTTTGTGCCCAAGATGAGGGAAAGTTTTGGCAGGCACATGATAAGTTGATGTCTGATGCGGGTTATGGCTTGATCAATGATAAAGTTAAAAACGATATTGCCAATGCCCAGCAGTTGGTCGATTTTTTGAGTGATGTGACTAATGCAGGACAGATGAAGAGTTGTTTGGAGAGCGATAAGTATGCTGACCGTCTCCAGGCGAATATGGCGGTGGCGTCTAAATTAGGTGTGAGTGGAACACCGGGATTTTTTGTAAATACGATTCCATTTAGTGGAGCTTATAGTTACGCCGATATGAAGGCTGCAGTGGAGAAGGTGTTGGGAGAGAGTTAGGGGAAAGAGCATGAAGTATATGGTATATAGGGTACAAAGCTGGATAGATTAATTGGGATGATAATCTGGAATTAAAAGGCCTCTGATAATGGAGGCCTTTTTAGTAGGAAATGGTTCCAGACTGGTATAATACGGGCATGAGAAGAAAACTCAAAACTCAAAACTCGAAACTTGTAATGCGTGGGTTGATACTCGGGTTATTTGTAGTGGCTTTGTTTGTTGGCGCTCGTCAAGTAAAGGCGCAGACACAGGTGAGGTTGCCGAGCTTTAACCAGACAGAGAAAGCGGTAGATGGTGTGGCGAGTGAGGCAGGAATGGTGATGACGGCGACGGATGCGGCTCAAGTAACTGCAGAACCGGCAAGCGGTTCTGGAATAGTGGCGAGAATTACGGAAAAAGGGCCTGATCTGACAGAGCCCAAAGGGGAAGCCCAAGGTAAGTTGGGAAAACTACTATTGGATGAGCAGTTGGGACCGGTAAGCCCATTTAATTTTATTCGTCATGCAATGCAGTCGGCAGTAGCTAAAGGTGTGCCGGCGAACACTATTGTTTTGGTGTTATTGTTCCCGTTGGTAACGGCTATTATTGCGGCTAGTCGGCATTTGGTGGGAATTCGGGGGTTTGGGATATTTACTCCAGCTTTGGTGTCAGTGGGGTTTTTGGCGACGGGAATAAGCAGTGGAATATTGTTGTTTTTGGTGATTATTGCGGTGGCAACTATGGGACGGCCGGTGATCAAGAGGTTGAGGTTGCCATATATGCCGAGAACGTCGTTGTTGTTGTGGATAGTTTCTCTGGCAGTGTTGGCATTGTTGTTGGCTTCTCCTTACCTACACCTGGAGGCATTGGCAGAGTTATCTATTTTCCCGGTCTTGGTACTGGTGTTACTGGCAGAGACGTTTATTGATGTGCAGAATAAGCGAGGGATGGACCAGGCGGTGGAGATGACCATGGAGACGCTGATATTGGCATTGATTGCTTACCTGGTAATGAATTTGGAATTAGTACAGCAGTGGGTGCTACTTAACCCGGAGGCGGTGGTGGTGGGAGTAGGAGTGTTTAATGTGTTTTTGGGCCGTTTTGCGGGATTGAGATTGCTTGAATACAGACGGTTTAAGAGCATTTTGGATCAGGAGTAGTAATGCCAAAAGCAAGCCAAATACTGGGCCTGAATGCACGGCAGAAATTGTTCAAGTCTTTGAATACCAGGAAGGCACGACGAATTGCCAATTCTAAGTTGTTGACCAAGAAGTACATGGAACAAACTGGAGTGGCTGTGCCAAAGTTGTATGCTGTGTTTGATGCGATGGACCAGGTGCGGCAATATGATTTTGAGAAAATCGAGTCGTCATTTGTGATTAAGCCGTCGGCAGGAAGTGGAGGACGGGGAATAATGGTGGTGAGGAAGAAGCCTAAGATGATCGGACAGTGGTTAAGTGTGGAAGGGAAAATTTTGAAACTCGGGGATTTGACATTGCACATCAATGATATTTTGGAAGGGCAATATAGCACGGTGGGATCCGATAATAAGGCGTTTGTGGAAGAGAGGGTGCCGGTGCATCCAAAGTTTAAAAAGTATGCATATAAAGGGACGCCGGATATTAGGGTGGTGGTGTTTAATAAGGTGCCGGTGATGGCAATGCTTAGGTTACCTACCAAGGAGTCGGAAGGGAGGGCAAATTTGCATCAGGGGGCGATTGGGGTGGGGGTGGATATAGCAACAGGAGTGACGTTAAAGGGAGTGCATAAAGGGAAAATACTTAAATATTTGCCTGATTCAAAAAGAAAACTAAATGGGATGAAGATCCCACAGTGGAGCACAATTTTGAAGGAGGCGGTGGCAGCGGCAGATGGGGCGGGTTTGGTTTATGGGGGAATTGACATCTTGTTGCATCCAGACAAAGGACCGATGGTGGTGGAGTTGAACGCGAGCCCAGGACTGGATATTCAGTTGGCTAACGCTGCAGGACTGAAGTGGAGGTTGGAGAGAGTTGAGGGAATACAAATAAAGGATGCAGAGCACGGAGTAAGGGTGGGCAAGGCGTTATTTGCTGAGTTTTTTTCTGACAAGGTAAAGGCGGATGAAGGATTAGTAATCGTAAATAACTTTGAGACGGTAAGAGTGAGGAGAGTTGATAAGAAATGGGTGGATGTGTCAGCTAAGTTGGATACCGGAGCCTTTCGGACCTCGGTGGATAGAAAATTGGCGGAGGAGCTGGGAATACTAGCTGAAAGCAATATTTTGTGGGAGAGGAGTTATGTGAATGCGATTGGGAGAGAAAGAAGACTGGTGGTGGGCTTAACTTTCTTTCTGAAGGGGAGAAGGATAAAGACAGCGGTTTCGGTTTCGAATAGGGAAAAGGTTAAAACAAAGTTGTTGATAGGAAGACGGGATTTGCAGGGATTTTTGATTAGCCCACAACCGGAACGAGATCCATATGTTAAGTAGGGAGGAAAGATGAAGATAAGTTCACTGGAAGATGCCAGACTGTTGTTGGGTGGAGTGGGGCCGATAGTGGGGATTGGAGTGACTGCGTTTCCTAGATCAGGTTTGATCGGGTTGGTACCTGATTATCAGATAGTGTGCATTAGTGAGTCAAAAGATTTGGTTGAGATGAGAAAGAGAGTAAAGGTGGTGTCACTTAAGGGGGACTTGAAAGGTGGAGCTGTGGGTAAACTAAATTCCTTAGCTCTATTGGAACATGTGGCGGTTAGGGATTATCTGTCGAATCTGGAGGAAGAAGCGGGGTTGTTTGTGTATAAATCCTCAGAAAGAATCGAAAAAGTGGTTGATCGATTGGGGTTTAGATTGTTGTCGAACCGGTCAGCAGTGAGGGACATGTTTGAAGATAAATGGAAATTGAGAGAAATGGGGAGGGCAATGGGGATGCCGCTGATAGATGGAGATCAGTTGTTGATTGATGAGTTGGATGATAAGAGGTTTGGTGAATATCAGAGGTTGTGGGGGGAAAAACTGGTATTACAAATAACCGATTATTCTAAAGGAGGTGGGGTGGGAACTTTCTTTGTGAAGAATACGGAAGAGTTGGGTGAGTTTCTGGGTTTTGTGGAAAGGAGACGGTTGGTGGGAAGAGATTTACGAAGGGTGAATGTAACAAGATTTATTGAAGGGGAATCGGCGAGTGTGACAGGGTGTGTGACTCGTTACGGAGTGTTGACGGGGGTATTACAGAGGCAGGCGGTGGATATAAGAGAAGTAGTGGGTTACAAGGGAAGAAGTGGAGTGTGGTGTGGGCATGATTGGGGAGGAAGGTATGCGCCGAGTTTGCAACACAAGGCAACAACTTTGGTGAGGCAGATTGGGGAGATAATGGCGAGTAAGGGATACAAGGGGATTTATGGAGTAGATTTGGTGGTGAATCGGGAGACTGAAGAAGTGGTGATGATAGAGATTAATTCCAGGTATACGGGAGCGTTTCCGGTTTATTCGATGATGCAGCAACAGGCAGGGGAGATACCAATCGACGTGTGGCATTTATTGGAATTTTTGGGGGTGCCTTATGAGATGGATTTTGAGGAGGTGCAGGAGGGTTATTGGCAGGTGAAGCAAGGGGCACAATTGGTGCTACATAATTTGAAAAGGGCGTGGGTAGAGGTGGAGGGTGAAGTGATGGCGGGAGTATATTCATTTAATGGTGAGGGAATCAAATACGAGCGGGAAGGGTGTGATTATGGGGATTTACGGAGCGACAACGAATTTGTGCTGACCGATGGAGTGCCAGCAAGAGGGGAAAAACTAAAACCTGGGGCAAGGATAGGGAGGGCGATATTTAAGAGACCGGTGATGGTTGAGAATAAGGAGGAATTGCAGCCAGATGTGGCAGAGGCGATGGAGCGATTGTACGTTTTATACCAACTGAAGAGAACTAAAGTGGTGGAAGAGATTGAGTCAAAGTTGGAAGATTAGGTCTAATAGTTGAGATGTAACTGGTTGTGATATACCTTGGTTGGGCCATTCGTGGAGTCTTAATGACGGATCAGAGTTGATTTCGATAAAGGTAGCATTATTCTCTGGAGGTTTGCTGAGGTTATCGATGATCATGTCGACACCGCAGACAACTAAGCCGATGGTACTGGCGATTTTTTCGACTAGGTGTTTGGTGTTTGGGTGAAGTGTATCGAGGGGGACAGTGGTAACGGTGCCTCCAGCTTGGAAGTTAGCGATGGGGTAGGGGATAATGGATGTTCCTTGAGGCAGGATGGTGTCGAGGGAGAGGTCCTGGTTTTCAAGGTGCCAACGGGTGCGGGGCCAATTGAGGAGGCGGTTTTGCATTCTTTTGCCGGTGGTGTTGGTTTGATGGGCGAGGTGTTGGTTGTGGAGGTCAATGAGTTGCTTGAGGGTGTGTTGGCCGTCGCCGGTGATGGTGGGGGGGTGGCGTTGAGCCAGGCCAATGAGCTGAAAGTTTAAGACAAAGAAGCGGGTGTCAGTGCCGGTAATTTGGTGTTGAATGAGAGCTGAGGAATTGGTGGCAAAAATTTGTTTAAGGAGAGGGAGGAGAGCTTCTTTGGTGGTGACACCAACGTAAACGTAGTGGCCTTTTTCACCGCTGGTGGGTTTGACGACAAGAGGAAATGGAGGAAGATCGAGGTGATCGAGGTCAGCGAGGGAGTTAACTTCAATTTCTGGTGGAATCGGAACGCCGATGGTTTTGAGGGCTTGGGTGGTTAAGTTTTTGTAGCGAGCAGTGTTGATGGCGGCTGAGGGGTTTAAACCAAAGCTTTTTTTGGTAACAAATTTGGTTTTGCCGTGCCAGTTAAGTTGGAGCTTAAGGTTTTGGGGATCGACTACTTGGACATCTATTCCCAAGTGGTGGGCAGTGTCGATGAGGATTTGGGAGTTGGTATTAGGAGCTTGGCGATATAATACGGTCATAGGCGTATTATATAGGTATTGATGATGACAGAAAATAATACTGAATCGAAGGGGTTTCCTGACATATTGCCAGTTGTTCATGCGTATAGGCAAGTGCGGAGTTTTCTTAGAGAGGTTGGTGTTAGGAAAGGAAAGCCTCTTGGTGCAGTAGGGGTCAGCTCAATTTCGGAGAGGTATCCTGATATAGCAAGGGTGGTTGTTGATGAGTATCGTGGTGTTTTAGATAGACAGTTGATTGGGGAGATGGTGATAAGAGATCTGACTGATAAAAGTCCTGGCAGAATTCACGATGAAGAGGTGCGGCGAGTAGCAAAAGATAAGTACTTTGTGGTTAGATTGCCGGAGAAAAAGGAGGAAGAAAATCACCATAGGGTGGTGGTGTGTTCATTGCATGGGAAGAGGGTAACTGATGAGTTGATAGAAAATTGGTTTTTAAGGAGAGCTTTTCCTGACCGGGATATGGGCGTGTTGAGGGATATTAGGAGAAGGTATGACATGCAAAACGTTGCTAAGAGGTTTCATAAGATTGAAGGGTATCCGGATCGTGAACCAGCCAGATTGATAAATGCTTTACGGATGAAAAAAGAAAGTAAGACGGATGATTTAGCTTTGGCTTTGGGAAGGCTCTTATCTACTCCGGTGATATTATATCGCCATAGTCGGATGAAAGCAGACCCTAATAGAGACTTAGACTTTCTGTCACCCAGAGGTGCCTTAGATAATAAGCACCCTACCCAAGAATTGCCGAGAAGGGCAAGATCTGCAATGATGTTTTCACTTGAGGATGAGGCTTTGCCAAATGTGGTGGAAATAGATGTGGATGGGAGAGTGAAAAACCCAGTAATGGTGTTATTGCCGCATGGAATGCCTGACAGGAAGCATGCGGCAATTATTTTGGGCGGTGGAAGCTCGGTGGATCAAATAATTTCACCGAAAGTGATTGATTGGTTTGCTAAAGAACTGACTAAAGAGATGAATGCTCGGAGCTTACGGATTGATGGGGATGTGGCGCCTTTGGTAGCGATACACAGGGATAAACAAGCATCTGATCGGGATGAGAATGGTGGGAATGAAAAAAAGAATGTAGCCGAAGTGTATAAAATGAGTGAGGAGGGAGATGTAAATGTTGTTGAAGAGGAGATTGATGGAAAGAGGATATCTGGGGCGGGTTTGGGCTACGGAGCGTTGAGGGGTAAGTATGGACCTGGGGTACAGTTCTTGCAGATGGAAATGGCTTTGTCCTTGAGAAATGATGAGCAAGGTTTTGAGATTTTTCAGAGCTGCGTTGAGATGGTGTTGAGAAGGTTTAGTGAACAGTTTCCGGATATTCAATCTTTGGGTGAAGAATAGGGAGGATACATGGGTGACAAATTGATTAGGGTGGCGGTGGGGCTATCTGGAGGGGTGGATTCGTCACTATCAGCGGCAATGCTGGTGGAAGAAGGATACGAGGTGACTGGAGTGTTTTTGGAGTGTTGGAGGGAGCCGGGATGCAGAGCAGAGGAGGATAGGAAGGATGCGTTGGCGGTAGCATTGAAGCTCAAGATTCCTTTTGTGGTGTTGGATTTTCGGAAGGAATATAAGGAGCGGGTGGTGGAGTATTTTTATCGGGAGTATGAGGCTGGACGAACACCAAATCCGGATACGATGTGTAACCGGGAGATTAAGTTTGGAATGTTTTATGAATGGGCCATGGACAATGACTTTGACTATGTGGCGACGGGGCACTATGCTCGGGTGCAGAGAATTCAGCTAGACTCTCCTTCGCATAAAGCTTCTGAGGAGCAAGGGAATTTAGCTAGAGAGGAATATGGTTTGGTGAGAGGGAAGGATGTGGGGAAGGATCAGAGCTATTTTTTGTATCAGATAAGACCGGAGCAGTTGGCGCATATTTTGTTTCCGGTGGGTGGAATGCTGAAGAGCCAGGTGAGGGAGGAAGCAAAGAAACGGGGTTTGGCAACAGCGAGCAAGCCAGATAGTCAGGGGATTTGTTTTATAGGGGAGGTGGACGTAAGGAAGTTGTTGAGGGAGAGGATAAAGGAGAGGAGGGGGGAGATTGTTTTCGGGATGAAAAATTTCAAGCACCAAGCATCAAGCTCTAAACAATATCAAAATACAAAAAATCAAAATTCAAAACTATTTGATGATCGGAATTTGGTGCTGGGTACTTACGACAATTACGAAGTAGTTGGAGTTCATGAGGGGGTGGCTTTTTATACGGTGGGACAGAGAGTGGGAAAAGGCTTGGATAAGAAACGGTTGAAGGAATTAAACGAGTTGGGAAAGTTTCCTTATGATCCTGCAGAGATGCCGGTGTTGTATGTGGTGGGAAAAGATGTTGTGAATAATAGGTTGGTGGTGGGGTTTGAGGAGGATACGTATAAGAGCCAATTTGTGGTAAGGGAGATAAAATGGTTGGTGTCTAGGGAGAGATTTGAGAATTTAGCTAGAGCTAGGGGAATCTGGGTGAGGATTAGGAATTTGGGGGAGCTGGTAGAAGCTAGAGTTCAGCTAGAGAGTTCAGCTAGAGAAGAAAGATTAACAGCCACTTTGAGTAGACCAGTGCGGGGGGTGGCAGAGGGACAGGCGTGTGTGTTATATTCTGATAGTTCGGTGGATGCAGTAGTGTTGGGTGGAGGGGTAATTAATTGTTAATTGAAGTCTTTGTTAAAGTTGTGTAAATCTGTATTATGTTGTTGATAGTTAGGTGTATAAAGGGGTTGGTATGACTAATGATAACGAATCACAGGAGCGCTTAGCAGGACGATTGGTTTTCTCTGTGGGTTCTGGTCATGTATCTATGCTCAAGCCTGTAGTTGATGTATTGAGAAATAATGCGGGAGTGTTTGGTCAGGAATCAGACATAGATGATGTTGTGAGGATGATTGATGACGAAGAAGCAGTTGATTTAAGTTTAGATTTACTACGTACAGTGTTTGCTGCAGATGTAGGAGATTTGTTATTGGTGCAACCAATTTTAAAGGAAGTGATTAATGGTGAGGTAATGGGGGCGGCTTATGGAATGTTACTTGATGTGCAGTTTATTCCTAAAGTAATAGATGAGGATGGTAAAGTGCTTAATTCTATAGGGGAAAGACTTTTGCCTAAGAAGGTTAAAGGTTTGAATTTTGGTTTAGAAAAGGTCGAAAAACAAAGAGAAATTGTTGGAATGTTGAAAACAAGCTTGGAAGTAGGTGGGTGGTGGGATGATGTTAAAAGTTCATTTTTGGGTAGAAGAGTAATTCGAAATTTAGGAGGTAGAGATACTTTGGGTGTGGCAACGATTACTAAAACATCAAATGAAGGGGTTGTTCCTAGTTTAATTTCGATGGAGGAGATATTGACATCGGGGAGATTGGATTATCTGAGAGCGATGGAAGGTGATAGTAATATTGTTGATTTGGTAATTGATAAGGCGCGTTTATTGAGAAACAACATTAATGACTTTGGTGATGATTAACTGGCTCTTGGCATGTGGCCTTGGAGATGGTAATATACCCCCTAGTATGAAGACATAAAGCCTGCGACTTAGCTGTAAGATATATATCCCCGCTAGGTCGGGGTTTTTTAGTCAAAAAAATACTTTTTGCTCTTTAACATCAGAATAGCTTTACAACAAAACGACAATTTTTTTGAATAGTAAATCAAGATAATATTTTATAGGATTTATCATGTCTTTGGATTTTGGCCCCACTTCGTCTCACTTTGCCATAAATGGCTTCAGTGGACTTCGCGGGGTCTGCGACTCGACACAAGTCGGGTCTTGATATTTTAAGATGTGATAGGAATTTTTTTGAGAGTTTGATCCTGGCTCAGGATGAACGCTGGCGGTGTGTCTTAAGCATGCAAATCGAGCGACGGACCTTCGGGTCACGGAGCGGTGGACGGGTGAGTAACGCGTAGGAATCTACCCCTTGGCGGGGAATAGCCCTTCGAAAGGAGGAGTAATACCGCATAAGATCTTCGGATGAAAGGCCTTAACTGGCCACCGAGGGAGGAGCCTGCGTGCTATCAGCTAGTTGGTAGGGTAAAAGCCTACCAAGGCTATGACGGCTAGGGGGCGTGAGAGCGCGACCCCCCACAAGGTCACTGAGACACGGGGCCTACACCTACGGGTGGCAGCAACTGAGAATATTGCGCAATGGGCGAAAGCCTGACGCAGCAACACCGCGTGTGGGAAGAAGTATTTCGGTATGTAAACCACTGTGGC
>Ga0210057_1002423_pt1 | contig 26700 bp, 25 predicted proteins | sample CryGeyCG2114_010_2_FD_183968 | JGI IMG/M metagenome (GOLD analysis project Ga0210057, IMG submission 183968) | Groundwater microbial communities from aquifer - Crystal Geyser CG10_big_fil_rev_8/21/14_0.10 (SPAdes) (version 2) | ecosystem: Environmental > Aquatic > Deep subsurface > Groundwater ...
CAGCTTCGGCGGCTCGGAGGCCTTTAGTGATGTCGAGTGATCCCGCAAAGGATGAAGAGCCGGTGCCGGAGAAAGTATTGGTGCCGTATGTGGTGAGGTTGCCTCCGATGGAGGCGGTGCCGCCGACCTCGAAGGCGGTGTCGATATTGTTTCCGGCGTTGATGCCCAAACTTGTTCCAAAATAACCAGTTCTCCAACGATAGTTAGGATCACCAAGATCAAATGAGTTATCGGTAGCGGGATCAAAATTTTGAGACAAAGAAGAAAAAACTCCCGATATGGTGGTCGTCCATGACAAATCTCCTGAACCGTCCGTTTGCAAAAAACCGCTAACCGCTTGTGATGACGGCCAAGTGTATGTCTGGCCGGCCAAAGTGGTAGTTCCAGAAATAGATGCCGTGCCTCCGACTTCGAAATTTGCCGAAACAGAAGCTGAACCGAATACGTCAAGTTTTGTGGCAGGAGAAGTTGTCCCGATTCCGACATTCCCCGAATTTTCAACAAAGAAAGTATTAGATATTGATGCCGTTCCGCCGGAAATAGAAAACAACGGTTCCGAGCTTGCGCTCGAAATTCTTAAAGGCTGATTAAAATCAAATCTGTTATTTGAAGAATCCCACAAAAGTCTTGCGTTTGGAGTGATCGCGCCCCTTTCAAAAGAAAGATAAGCATCTTCTGAATCCGAACTCGTATTATCAGTATTTATGGTAAAAGAAGAACTGCTGGTTCCGGCAAAGTCCACACTTCCCGAAACGGTAAGATTTCCGGTAAAATTCCCGTTAACTACAAAAAGATTCTGCCACGGTTGAGAAGAAGAACCCAAATCAAATGAACCCGAGGATATTAAATCAGAAACCACATTGCCTGTGTTCAATTCACCCACAGAAGCCCTACCGGAAGAATTTAAATTTCCATCTTTATCAACTTTGAATTTTTTTGAGTAAACCTCAAAGGTGGCATCATCAGAATTATCTGAATCGCCAAGAGAAAAAGCGGTAGCCGCTCCCAAGGTCCCAAAAGCTCCATCCGAACCCCACACACCTTCATAAAAAAATCCGGGGGCGTTAAAATTGCTTTGACCATTCACTTCAAGTCCGCCAATAGTTATTCCATTGGCGGTTGAAGCTCCATTGGAAGTTACAAAATCAAGATTTATATTTTGTTTTCTGATGCCATCGAGAAACTCCGCATTCAAATTTTTAATCAACAAGGTGCTCTGAATTTCAATCGTGCTATTGCCCGTTAATTTTAAATTGCCTCCTCCATTTAAGGTAACGCTTTTCCCAAAAATTGCTTCGCCAAAAACACCCAAACCGCCATAAACTTGCAACGAATCGAGAAGTTTTACAGCGCCCTTTACCAACAAAGTTTTACCCACTTCAACATTGCCTTCTAAAAACACATCTTCATTAGTAAGGTTTCCGTTTTTAGTGACAAAGGCTAAGGTAAAATCTTTAGAATCAAGATTATCAAGATAATCGACATTTAAATTTTCGACTTTTGTGATTGAATCAACCACAATCGGCGCAACTCCGTCAGGGGCATATGAGCGAAGTTGTCCTTGCGTTTCTATGTGGCCAAAAATAGAAATATTTCCGGCGCCATCAAGAATTAAAACTTCATCAGCATGAGTGCCGGGGAAATGCCCCTGGATAGTATCCGCATCTTTAAAAACTTTTTTTACCTGTTCAACGACGTAATCAACCTGCCCAAAACTAAATCCTCCGACCATAATGAATATTGCGACAATAGCCGTAATCATTATGGTCATCATCTTTACTGGACTCCTCATCATTGAACGCGCATACCTGTTAAATTTTTTAAAACGATGAGTAAGCGATCTTGATTCAAAATTTATAAACTCTTCTTGTTCTTCGGTTAAGGGTGATTCTTTTGGCTCTTCGATTTTACGAGTAATACGTTCGGCAAAATCTCCTAAAGAATCCGAGAGCTTATCCAATTTACTTAAAACCGAAATTTGAACATCCGGTTCAGATTCTTTAAGTGATTCAGGTTCTGTTTTTTGAACAGGCGTTATTGCCTCCGGCGAAAACGATTCTTCTTTTTTCGACGCTTGAAAAAGAATCGGATTCAGACGTTCAAATTCTTCAAATGTTTTAGTATGTCCGAAATGAATATTTTCTGTTTTTTCTCCGCCTTCCGGTTCTTCCGGTGTAAGAGAGGTAATCAATCTTCCGATTATATTTCCGTTGGACTGATTCGTTCGGGCAAATTTTGGAACGGTAATTATTAAACTTTGTTTTTGCAAATAATTATTAAGTGCGTCTTCCGTTGTATACCAATTTCTTCCTATTTTTTTTGCAAAAATTTTTTCCCTCCTTGCAAGCAAACTTAAATATTCTTGCGAATAAGAACAGCGTTGAGACGCTTCCATCATTGATAGCCAGTTTTCTCCGGTTTTTTCTTTCATTATTTTTTCTTCATTTTCTGGCATTTTTATAACAGTAAATTTATGTTAAAATTAAAAAACCGAACCCTTCAATAAAATCGTGGGTACGGTGTGCATTCCCTAAAGTCCCGACTATCCTCGGGACTTTAGTTTTTAAAACTGATTTCAAACTAATCATTTTAACAGGTGAACATTCTCGTATCCGATACTGTATCGGATAATCAAAAACTTAATTAAATCAATCATTTAATTATACTCCCTACGTCTCGAAAAATGTTGATAAGTGAACCATCATTTTGACAACAATGAAATACTATATTTAAATATCTAAAATTGTATTTTTTAATAGAAGATCGGTTATCAACATTGACCTGCTTCTAATACAAAGATAAAATTAAATAATAAAGTTCTATAAAGGTTAATAAAAAAGATTGATAAAGAATTTAAATGATTAGAATACACTTTTATATATCTTGCGTTATATAAATCTTTAAATTTTTAAAAACAAAAACTATGCCTAAAAAATTTTTATCAGTAAAAGAAGTTGCCCGTCTTCTTGGTGTAACGCCCTTGACAGTTCGTAACTGGGACACGCGCGGTAAGCTTGTTGCTTACCGCAACCCTGTGAATAACTATAGACTGTATAAAGTTGAAGACGTTGAAATAATCCTTCGTCAAATCGAACACTCAAAAGAAAAAACCCGTAAATTAAAAATCGATATATTTTAAGAATTGCCAAAAAATCCTAAACGCCTGATTTTATAAAAAACACGCACCGGATAATATTTATAAAATCAGTAAAAATTAAATCGCTCAAAAGAGCGATTTAATTTTAAATTCTTCTTGAATTCATTTGTATATTTTTTAATACGCGTATCACAAAAATTTTTAAAAATAAAAACCCCCTAAAATTAGAGGGTTAAACAGAATTAGGAAGAAAACCTTCCCAATCAAATTTATATGGTTTCTCAAAATATTTTCTAATCTGTTCAATATGCAGAGACCGCACAAGAATTGGTCCGGAATCAGGACCATCAACAGGCAGTCCAATAAAAGATACACCTGTGTTATTTGGGGGGAATCCTCGATGTCCATAAAGATCAGTCGAAGTGCCGGAGGCGCACATATGATAGAATGCGTGATCGGTATTTACCGACGCAAAGAAATGTTTATCACCATAGACCTTAAGTGTTTTACGACCGGTCATAAAAAGACCGTAATCACCGCGAAGAGCATCATTATTAACGGCCGCCAAAAGTGGATCAGCCCAGCTCGATAGTCGGGCAGGATTGCTTCTGAATTCAATCGCCCATTCATATCCGCCGGGAGCGTTAACAATGCCCCAAGCAAAATACTGATTACCCTCAAGAGGGGCAACAACCAACTTGTCCACTAATTCTTTTTCTTTTTGCCATTTTGCATAAAGAAGAGCTTTGAGATAATCCGCATACAAGAAACCTTCGGTCAAATTCCTGTCAATTGTTGATTCTAAATGATTTCCGGTTCCCCAGTTAATAGAACCGAGATTTCTTTTGTCATAAAAAACACCGTGGATCTCGCTTATCCCGCGAATAGTCAAACGTGATTTCACCACTCGATGCAAAATAGCGTCAAAGAAATCAAGGTTAGGTTTGATGTGTCTTTCTTTGACTTGTTCAATTTGTTCCTGAAGCCAATCTGATCCTCTTAAGCGAAGCTGTTCAAGGGCAAACTTTTTGGCTTCTTCTTTGCTCATGTTTGAAATGAATCTCTCAATGTCTTGATAGGACATCTGGCGAGGATGAGGTTGCTTATGGGTATCAAAATGATTACCTTGGGTTAAATCATCATTGACGGTATAAATATGAACCGGCATTCTATCTTTTTGGCACAGACCCGCATCTCGCAACATTTGAATAACCGCATCTGAAACACCGAGTGATTTTTGAGAGACATCGCTCCAAACTTCTTCACGGTTCCTTGAACCGAAATGAGGGTCAGTGGCAACCATGGTCCAAATATGTTTTCCATCGATATGATGTTTATCAGTTTTAGTTCGTCTTGATTTTTTTGATAACGCATCAACGGGAATAGACTCGGCGCTCACAATTCCTTGATTGAAGTGCAGACGCAACACGCCGGGACTGAATTGAGGAGAAAAAATAACTTTTGAAATTGGATGTGAACTTCTGATAGAATCGCGCAACGAATCGCGCAGAAAATCTCCGTCAACGCAAATAGGCGCAACAAAAACTTTTGCTTCAGACCTTTTATTTTCAACATTTACTTCTCTTGAGGTCATACGAAAATTAAGAGCATACGGATGACAAATAACAGTCGTTTTGGAAGTCTCTCTCTTAACTGACCTTGCACCATGTGTCTTGTTATATTGAGCTAAAAGGTTATCCGTAACACGAAGATGGCCGGGAATATTAAATTCAACCGCATTACCGTTCATGTTCACAAAAATTGTTCCTTGCCCGATGACCTTGGCATTAGGAATAGACTCTTCAATCTTCTTAACCATAAAGTGCATAACCTTTCGGGCATACTTGGTTAATTCAGCGATATTAGTCTGTATAACTCTAGCTTCCAAATTCACAAGATTTTTCAATTCTTCCTCTAAATTCACTCCGATATCTTCTCCTCTGGCAATCGCGGATTTAACTGCTTTTATTTCTGCTCTAATTTGCTCTTGCTGAAGCCGAGTTTTGTAACCCAACTCCCAAGCGGCGGCATTGGCGACGAGCTCTTCTTCCTTGTATCCAAGAATTATAAATACCTGACCGGAAAATTGAGGCTTACCATCCGGACGATTTGCAATCTTAGACAATCCGGACAAAATGTTAATAAATTTCTCGGCGACAGTTTGATATATAATACGATTACCTTCAGGATCCTGTTCAATTCGACTTCTGTAAAAAGGATCAAGTAATTTCAAATTCACATTAAGGCCGGAAGCAAATGATCTTTGAACTCTCAATCCGCCGGCAGCCTTCCTAATTTCAATATCAAAAGGATTGGCGATAAAAACAACATCATCTCCGCTTCTGGCCGCATCGGCAAGAGCGCGACGCACAGGATTTTCTTCAATTAAACGTTTATGCTTTAATCCAATATTGGCTCCGTTGATAATGCTGACATTTGGATTTTCATTCTTCAAGGATATTAAAAATGGGGTTTTAAAACTGCTCTGGGGCAATTCAAACAAATCATCAAGGCCATGAAGATCACCAATTCGGCCCAAACCTTTCAGAAAAGCTACAGGGTGCTTAATATTACTAAGACCTGTTAATATTTTGGCTTTTTGCTTCAACATATCTTGCGGAATGTGAGGGTGATATTTACTAAATCTTTCCAAGGGCAAGCTATGTCCGACGATTTGTCGGAATGCTTCCTCTGTCTTTTTATCCCAAATAATTTGCTCCGCCTGCGCTTTAATGGTTTTTTTAGTGATATTGTTATCGGGATCAGAAAATTCTTCTTTCAAAATAGAAACAATCTTATCCAAACCGCCTTTGTTAAGAATTCCGCCTTGCACAAGTTCGGCAAAACGTTTATCGAATCGTTTTTTATCAAAAAGGTCATCCGGTTTTTTGTTAACCATTTTTCTTCTTCCTTTTTTTCAAACAACTTTTCACAATAATAGCAAAAACTTTATGCAACGCAAGGCACAATTTAAAAATTGGTGGCCTGAAAATTAAAAAACTTGAGCCATATACTGCTCAACGGGAGCAAAATCGTCCGTTAGAATCGGCATATCCTGTTATCGGCCCATCCCAAAGATTGTCTAAATAACTTTGAAGTTCTTTGTCTTGGCTTTGGAATCCGCTCGTAGAAACAGATTTTGCCGCTACCAAAATTATGTTCTGCACTTCAGATTCGTCTGATTTTGTCAGAAAAATATAAACATAGGGAAATTCGCTTTTAAATGTCGCATATTCAGCTCTTAAAAATTTTCCGGTATCGCCGGTAACGGAGGATATTATATTAGCAAGCACAATGCCTCTTTCATCCAAATTCTGATGCATTTTATTTACAGCTTCTTTGGTTGTTAAATGAAAAGGCACTGAAAAAGATTTATAAGCATCAAGGAAAATAACATCATACTGCTCATCTGTATTATTTAAAAAAATTCTGCCATCATCATGGAAAATCGTCATTCTTGGATATTCTTTGAAATTAAAATATTTTCCGGCGATATCAGTAATCTTTGGATCTATCTCTACCACATCTATCATTGCTTCAGGAAACATTTTTAAATAATCTTTTGGATACGTATATGCCCCGCCTCCTATCATCAAAGCATGAGCGGTGTTCGGGCGAAAATATTTTACAAGCCTATACCGTTTTGTATATTCATAAACCAAATCATCATTACTTAAAAAAACAGATGAATCGTATTCGCCATTCACTATCAGACTCCTCGTCAGCTGTCCGCTGGACACTTCATGATCATCGACAATCCACACACGACTATAATCCGTATCAATGTCTATAAATCCGTTTTTATTATCAGATATTTTTGGATTAAAAAACCCTCCAAGAATCAGGCATAAAAACAAAATTAAAGAAATCCGAACCGGCAAGTATTTTTTACTGTCTGATAAAAAAGAAACCAAAAACATTGTCAAAGCCAAAAAGATAATTATTTTAAAAGTTCCAAAATAAGAAATCAGGAAAAAACCGGCTAAAAATGTGCCGGCAATACTGCCCAAAGTTGAAAGCGCGTAAAGAGTGCCCACAGCGGAACCTGAAGTTTCAACATTTTTGATATGAAGTCGAATGGCATAAGGCGATATCATTCCAAGAACAACGCTTGAAGGCGCAAGAAGGATAATCGAAGAAATCAAAATATTTATCCGCAGATTATCCGTTAATAATCTGATCAGGACAAGCACTATTTCGTCAACAAACGCCAAGACTCCGATAAAAAGTCCTGCGACAAACAAAAGCTTTGCCAAAATCAAAAGATCAGCTTTTCTGTCAGCCATTCGTCCGCCCAAAAAATAACCTAAACTTAAACTGCCGAGTATTACTCCTATTATAGCCGTCCAAACCGGAAGAGAATTTCCCAAATAAGGCGCCATGATTCTTGAACCTGAAAGTTCAAGAATCATAACAACCGCGCCGCTTATAAAAACAATAACCTCGAGAAAATACTTTTTCATTAAATAAATTTCGCCTTCGCGATCTATTTTGGCGGGGACACTAGGAATTGCACCTAGGACGTCCGTTTTGGAGACGGAAATTTTACTGCTAAACTATGCCCCCATCAACATAATTTTAAACAACAACATCTGTTTTCTCAAGAGTTCAATAAACAAAACCTAAAACAATCTTCATGTTGAAGTGATAAAAAATTATCCGGTCAGCTTGGCTTCTTTATGCGTCGTGCTTTTTTTGCACCATTTACAAAATTTTTTGAATTCCAACTTCTTTTCAACTGTTTTTTTGTTTTTTGAGGTATAATAATTGGCGCGTTTACAGATTGAACACTTTAATCTTAATAAATTTTCTTGTGACATAATAAAATTATTTTAACTCAACAATACTACACCAAAACCCGTATTTTTACAATACAGTCTTGATTTTTATAAAAAATATTTTATACTAATTTGATGATCTTTTAAATAATGGAGGTCGTCTTATGTTCTATACACCCGAAAGATTAAGACGGATAAAAAACGCCGTTGACTACAAAGAACTTTTGGCCGTAGCAATGGAAGTCCTTTACTTAACTTGTCTTGAAGACCCGGTCAAACCGATTGCAATGGTTTGCGGGCCGATTTCAAAAACGGGAGGAGTTGGCTCAAGAAAAAGAAATTTGGAAATATTTTCCAAAGCCATTGATAGATTGAGAGCGGAAAAACTTGCAATTTTTAGTCAGATGCCTTTTGAAGACGATATGGAAAGACTATTTAAATCAGACCCAAAACTTCAAGGAATAGAGTTGTTAGAAGAGTTTTATCTTCCTATTTTTAAAACAAAAATTATAAAAATTTTATTCTTTTTACCGGGTTGGGAAACTTCATTCGGAGCAGTTTGGGAACATCGTCAAGCAGAAATTTTGGGAATTCCCAGAGTATATTTAGCAAATTTTTATCTTTATCTTTAAAAGCCCTATCGGGCTTTTTGATTTTGAGCCGTTGGTCGGATTTGAACCGACGACCTACTCCTTCATGAGCACCTCCACTTCGCCAAACTTATAGGAGGATTAGACTGTATCTTGAGCATTTCAGCTCCCCTTGTCAGTCGTTCGGGCGGCAGAGCCGCCACGGTCTGAACCATTACTGGCCTTTAACCGTTATTCGGGATTCACAAGAAAGTTCTCTTTCCCTTCTAGTGGGCAATATAATTTACCATGGAGTTGCTCTACCAACTGAGCTACAACGGCACTACTTGTCTACTCCGCCGAAGTAGCCACTTCGGCTACGAAGGCTGGACGCTCTGTCATACGACAGAGCTTCGAAGCGCGAGCAATTCTTGAACAAAGAGCACACTCGCCCTTCCGAAGCTCGGACGTAGTTTGAGCGTAGGAGGGAGCTACAACGGCACTACTTCGCTCTGATATTATATCAGATCTTTAACCGATTTTTTAACCATACTCAACTTTATCTAAATATTGAAAATCATCCGGGGTAATTTTTATTTTTGCGATTGGTTTCACGGGAACTTCCGATGTCCATTCACCACTAAGATGGCCTGTGTCATCTTTTTCGGGAATAAAATTATTTTTATCCAGTATATATACCATTCCGGCAGTCCAAAAATTTTCTTGGATATTTTTCAATATTTTAAATTTATATTCCCGCTTTCCCGTTTTAAGATTATCCCATGTTCCGCTTTCCACTATTCCGTTTATATTTTCTCTATCTTGTATTGCAAAGAAAATTGCCATAACAGGATCAATTACCCCATAAACTGCTCTTTTATTGCCTGATTTTTTTGCCGTATCATTAGCCTGTCTTATTTCCAAGATTTCTAAGTTTTTATTCGGAGAGCCGTGAAGCAAAACATTTTTATTTTCAACAAGAAATTTTAAAAAATCTTCTTTAGGATATTGAAGGTTATACTCTATGATTGGGATATTCCCGCCTTTATCCAGCAAAGTGTTATCAAAAAGTTCACCAAAAGACTTCTGTTTATTATTCATACAAAAATTGTCATATCTCGGTGGGGGCGGTAGGATTTGCACCTACGTAGGCCAACGGCCGCTTGATTTACAGTCAAGTGCGTTTGACTACTCCGCCACACCCCCATGGAGCCACCTGTCAGATTTGAACTGACGACATCCACTTTACAAAAGTGGCGCTCTACCAACTGAGCTAAGGTGGCTTATACCAGCATATTTTAGCACAAAAAAAGAGCATTCGCTACTTTTTAGAAAGGTTTTCGAGAACCATTGAGAGTTTATTTTTTATTTCTTCATCGCCGGAATTAAGCTCAATAGCCGCCTCATAAGATTCTTTCGCATCATTAAAATTTAACATTTTCACATAAAGATCGCCGAGAGATTCATAAAAGGAAGAGTTTTTGGGGTTTTTGGCTATTTCAATTATTAATTTTTGCTCTTCACGTTTAAAATCTTCAGCAGTTTCTTTTATCGGTTCATTTATTTTTGGATCAACTAAAAAATGAGTATTCTTTTTTGTTAAAAAACTTTCTTCAGTTCCTGCAATAAACAGGTCGTCTTTTTTATTTTGTTTTTTTTCAATTCTATTTCTTATTTTTCCGATAAGGGAGCCGGAGGTTCTGTCCATTTTAAGAGACATCACCCTTAAACGCCGAAGAAATTTTTCAAGTTCTATCAGCCAAATCTCACGATAACGTTTGATTTGAGAGCTATTTATCCAATTTTTTAATTCCGGAAAAAAATCAATCCATATACTAGAATCCGATTGAGTATCTTCTACGGCAAGCTTTTTAAGATAAGGGGTCTTCCTCCACATGATTAAAAAAATTCCCAAAAGAGAAATCAAAATCAAAACAAGAGGTATAAAAATAAAAGCCATAAATTAAATTACCAATACTTCAAACCGGCCAATCTGGATATTTTCTCCGAGTTTGGCAATATGCTGATCAATAAGATCTTTTATCTTCATGTTCGGATCTTTTATAAATTCCTGGCCAAGAAAATCTTCAATTGTTTCCGGTCTTGTTGCCGCCGCATGCATAGCAAGATCATGGACAAGTTTTTGAAATTCTAAATTTTTGGCAACAAAATCCGTCTCACATAAAACCTCAACAATGGCGCCTATTTTTTTATTGGCATGAATGTAAGAATCAACAACCCCTTCGCTTACTTCTCGGGAAGACTTCTTCGCGGCCACCGCAACTCCTTGGGCTTTTAATATTTCTCGAGCCTTGGCTTCATCCCCCTTCCCCTCATCAAGAGCTTTTTTTATTCGAGCTAAAGAAAGACCCGTGCTTTCTCTAAGATTTTTAATTTTGTCAGTATCTATCATAAAGCAGTCAATTGCTAATCTTTTATTGATAACTTTTGTTTTATTATTTCTAAAATCAGATCCACTGATCTTTTTGAACAATCGTTTGCCGGAATTATAAAATCAACTTCTTTTGGATTTGAATCCGTATTGGCAATGCTTATAATTTTAATTCCCATTTTTTTAGCCTCCCTGACGGCAAGCGAGCTTTCTTTAAGAGACGAAACAAATATAACATCAGGCAATCGGGTAAGTTTTTTAAGTCCGTTAAATCTCGTTTTCATTTTCTCTAATTCTTTATTAAACATAACCCGTTCCTTTTTGGTATATTTATCAAGTTCTCCGCTGATTATATTACTTTCAAGTTCTTCAAGTTTTTTAACTCTGGCACTGATAACTTTATAGTTAGTAAGAGTTCCGCCCAACCATCTATCTACAACGTAAGGCATACTTAAAGACTCTGCTAAATTTTTTATAGATTCACTGGATTGCTTGGTTATCCCGACGAACAAAATCAGCCCGCCGTTTTTTATGGTTTTATCAATAAATTCCAAAGAATTATTAAGTTCGTTTTGGGTTTTAAGCAAATCTATAATGCAGATTCCATCTCTTATCGTAAAAACATAAGGAGACATGGACGGATTTAAAACTATTCTTTTGCGACCATAATGCATACCGGCTTTAAGCATATCTTCATAATTAACCTCTTGTTGTGGCAAAGTATTAAGTTCAGTCATATCGAATTATGCTACCATAAAGAACACTCTAAAATCAAGTTCATCTCCATACTTAAACAAAAAGACGATATCGAAGCCCAATGGTCAGTAAGTGTGGGGTCTTGATTTTCCAAGAGTTTTATACTAACATTGTCTATAATTATGAAACCAGATATTCACCCTCAATATTATCCAAAGGCTAAGGTAAAATGCTCGTGCGGAAACGAATGGATAACCGGTTCAACTGTGCCGGAAATTTCTACAAGTATTTGTTCCGAATGCCATCCTTTTTATACCGGCACGGAAAAAATACTTGACACCAGAGGAAGAGTTGAAAAATTTAAAAAGAAACTCGAAAAGTCCGCCCAAAAATTCCCGATGAGGAAAAAGAAGGCGAGAAAGTAATGACATACGTTCCCTACCAAAAACCTCACAATTTAAGTAATGAGGCAATTGTTGAAATACGCGCCGGAGCTGGCGGTGATGAGGCCGCTCTTTTTGCTATGGAACTTTTTAATCTTTATAAAAAATATGCGTCTTCAAAAGGCTGGGGCTTGAATGTTATAGATTCCAATGAAAATAACATAGGCGGATATAAATCCGTCGTGTTCGAAATCAAAGGTCCGGAATCATATCTAAGAATGTCTAATGAATCCGGGGTTCATAGAGTCCAAAGAGTTCCTAAAACTGAAAAATCCGGTAGAACCCACACATCAACCGTTACCGTGGCCGTATTGAGAAAAGCCGGCGAAAACGAGTTTCAAATACGTCCTGATGAAATTGAAGTTACTTTTTCCCGCGCCGGAGGTCCGGGCGGACAAAATGTCAACAAAGTTGAGAGCGCCGTTCGCATTCTTCACAAACCTTCAGGCATCGTGGTTTCTTCACGTTCAGAAAGAAACCAACAAAGAAACAGAGAAAAGGGCATGGATATACTTAGATCCAAACTTCTGGAAATAAAAAGAATTGAGGAAAGCGGAAATGTTACCGAAGAAAGACGAAAACAAATAGGTACCGGAGACAGGTCCGAGAAGATAAGAACCTATAATTTCCCTCAGGACAGGATCACGGATCACAGAATAAAGAAAAGCTGGGGAAATATAGACAGAATAATGGCCGGGGCGTTAGATCCAATTTTAGATGCATTAACCAAACAAATTAAAAATGGATAATAATGAAGAAATCAAAAGCCCGATCTTTGAATCAGAACCGGGCTGGGGAGGACGATTAAAAGTTTACCTGCAAAAAAACACTTGGCCGTTTTTTATAATAATCTGGTTAGGACTTATTCTCGGCGCTTTCTTCTTGAGATGAAGCCGGAGTTTCGGCGTCTTCTTCATCAGGAACCTCTTCTTCTTTTTCTTTCTCGATAACTTTAACGTCTTCAGCGGTCTCGGTCGGAGCCTCCAGAGCTTTTTCAAGTTCTTCTTCAGACATAGGCTCCTGAACAGTAGCCACAATAGATTCGACATCTTCAACTATTATTTTTAATCCGGGATCGAGTTTTATGTCTTTAATTAAAATCTGATCGCCAAAATTCTTCATGTTCGAAATGTCGATTGTTATCTCATGAGGCAAATCTTGAGGCAAACCCTCAACCTCCAACTCGTTGATGTTTCTTATAAAAATACCGCCATTATCCTTAACGGCCGGGGAAATTCCGGAAAATTCAACGGAAACATTAGCTCTGATTTTTTGATCAAGCCTGACTTTATAAAAATCCGCATGAATAATTTCATCCGAAACAGGGTCTTTCGCCACGTCATTGATGATGATCGGATAGGATTGGCCATCCACATTTATATAAATGAGAGTTGATTCTCCAGCTGATCCCAAAACTTTGATAAAATCTTTAATTGGAACCTGCAAAGGAAACGGTTCTTGATTCTTTCCATATAAAATAGCCGGTACAAGTCCAGATTTTCTTAAAGATGCGAGCCGTCCGCCAATAGTCTCACGTTTAAAAGCGTTTAATTCAATTTTTTGTTGTTTAGTGTTCATGTTTAAAGCTTTCAATAGGATAACAAAAAAATCCTAAAAATACAAGTGCTTTTTATTTGACAATCATAAATATTTATATAATAATGTATTTAAGTTGTTTAAATTGAGGTAGAAAAAAGATGAAAAAGAATGTTTCAAATCGGAGACGTATTTGTGACGATCTAATAACAATCTTTTTAATAATAGGAACCCTATTACTCTTTTTCGGTAGTCTTCATTTTTATGATGTCGTTATTCAACAAGAAATTGAAATTCAGACCCCTACGACCATTTTTTTGTTTTTCTGGCTTTTTACACTTGTTTTTATCATAGGTATTTTTATCATCCACATTTTTTTCGCGGAAGAAAAAAGTGCTAAAATAAGGTGGGATTTTATCGAATACTTCCAATTCGATTATGCTTTAACTGTCGAAGCCTATAGAACTCTTTCGGAAAAAGCGTCAAAGCTGGCAGATGCAACTTATGAATTAAAAAATTTCCATCGTTTAGGACTATCTGCAACGGATCAATACTCTTATGTAACTTCATCTATTGTAAAAAACACAAGGGAGATCGAGACTCTCTTTAAAACAACGAGAGAAAAATTAGAAGCTAATGTAGAAGTTGCGAGAAAAGATTTTGATTATTGTTATAATCTTATTAGTGATACCGGTTCTAAATTTTTTAAAATAAAAATAGACTCACGTGAAGATTATTTAAAAAACTTTATCCCAAAGTAATAAATCTCGCCCGGCATTAAATGATGCCGGTTTTTTATAACCTTCACGTCCTCATAAAAAGTTTTATTTTCCGGCTAACAAGTTTTTTGATTTCATCAATGGCGGGACCAAGATATTTATACGGGGTAGTCTCGTCCGGCTTATCGTGGAGAGCTTTATGAATTCCTTCAGTATAAGCAACTCTTAACTCGGTATTGAAATGGACGTTGGTTATGCCCGCTTTAATAGCGGCTCTTACGTCGTCGTCTGAAAGGCCTGATGCACCGTGAAGAACGTAAAAAACATTGGGTACCGCCGTTATGATTTTTTTGAAATGCTCTATGTCTAATTTTTCTTCCTGTTCAGTCACAATTCCGTGAATATTGCCAAAAACTATCGCCATCCTGTCTACTCCGGTCTTTAAAACAAAATCCGAGACTTCCTCCGGTTTACTGTAATCCGACAAGCTTATTTCTATTTTTTTTTGAACCTCGGAGGAACCTCTTAGATAGCCAAGCTCTCCTTCCACAGAGATATTTGGACTTCGCCCTTCGGAATTTTGATGCAAGCGGGCATAATCCACAACTTTTTTCGTAAGAACAATATTTTCTTCATTTGGCAGTTTTGACGCATCAATAATTATTGAATCATAACCCACATCCACGGCCTCTTTGCATTTTTCAAAACTTTTAAAGTGGTCGGCGTTTAGAAAAACCGGAAAATCAAGATCTTCTCGAAAAACTTTGATCAAAGCGACCGCTTCTTTCATTCCGACAAAACGAGCCTCCCCTTCGGATGTGCCAACCATAACTGCCGGCGCTCCTGATTCCTTGCATGCTTCCACAATTCCTCTTAAAACATCGGCGGTAGAAAAATTAAAATGACCGATTGCATAACCGTTTGTTTTAGCGTCTTTCAAATAATCATTTAATATCATTTTATAATTCTATAAATCCGTTAATTATGTTTTCTTCTATAAGCTGGTTCATTTTTTCTCTGCCTAAATATTCTGAAAATATCTTGTTCCAAAGCGCTTCCTGTTGATGATAAAGGTATTTTACCTGACCCCTTTTAACCAAAGACATGATGAGGTCTATCAGATCGAAACTAACCAACTGATTCCGACCTTGTTCATCTTTAAAAAAATCACCGACAAAATCCAAACTTGCCCAAAACCCCAAATCCATCTTATTTTCAGCCGGTCCCATTATTCTACTCAAACGGACAAGATCCTCCGAAACTTTAAACCAGTGCTCGGCTTCAGGATTAACATGAGGCTCCGATAAACGAAAATCTTTTTCATCATCTTTGGCTAAATACCTCTGAACGATTCTCCAAATCGGCTTGTTTTTTATTTCTATGATTTTTTCAGAAACATCTCCACGAAGCAAGGATTGGAATTTGGCCACAAAATCTTCATCTCTTAAAAACCTTCTGAATAAATCTGAATAAAAAGGCACTTCGTGCAAATAATGAAGAATCAGGGTGAACATCCTTAAAGTTTCACCAGGCGTATCTATCGGAAGAGGAATAATAAATATTACCCCGAATTCTTTAAGATGACTGATGTTGTGATATTTTTTTTCTAAAAATTTTTCGGCCACGGCAAACCATTTTGTTTCCAAAATCTTTAATTCCACATCTCTTTCCTCAAAATCATCGGGCCTTAAATCAGCGTAAGCGATATCAAAAAAATTGTGCATCCATTTTGTGTCTTGAGTAAACCGGAGAGCGCTTACAACGGAAGAAAAACCTTCTTTGTCCATTAATTCTCTCGACGAAGAATACCCGAAGTGCTTAAGCATATTATCCGGAGGATACTTTTCCAAAAGTTGAATCGCTTTTTCTTTTTTTATAAAAAGACCCTTCGGGGGAGTGTATAATTTTAAAGCGGTTTCACACATTTTTCCGCAAACTTGAAACATTTTAGACAAATCGGGACGATCAAGGATTTCAAAAAGATGTTGATCCATATGGATTAACCGGCGGACAAGGGTGGAATAAACGGTTTCAGCCGTTGCATCTTTATTCAATCCCAAAACACTTAAAGTTTCCTGTGCCAAAACGTCGTTTTGATTTGCAATTGCTTCTATCACCCCGTCTTGACCGCTAATTTTGCTCATTTTTTGATCAATTTCAAAAAGAGTCTCCGGAGTTGTTCCTAATATTGCTGCAATTTTTTTGTATGGTTCTAACATTAAATTTATAAAGTTATGAATTTAAAAAATTATAAAATATTTTATGAACTTTCCACTTGTACTAACGGCCACGGCCCCCAGTCTCCATTTTTCAAAATACCGGCTTTTGCCCCATATTCAGTAACAACCGAAGATGCATTTGCAGTTGCAAACTGAATTGCTTTTTCAATATTGCCCGATCTCACATATTCCGAAACAAATCCGGAGCTGAATGCGTCCCCCGCTCCCGTTCTTTCCACCACCGGAGAATCAGGCACCCCGGCCCGATACACATTCCGACCATCAGATACGACCACGCCTTCAGAACCTTTAGTCATCACAAAAATTCCGTCTATAATATCATCCATTAGGTTGAATATTTCGATCTCTTTATCAAATTTAATGCCCGTAAGCTTCGCGGCCTCCTCTTGGTTCATTATAACAACAGAGAAACTTTTCAATAACGGCCTAAGCTTTTCAAGTCCGTGGTCCAATTCTTTTCCTCCGGGATTCGTTGTTAATTTCATTCCGTTTGCAACAGCCCAGTTGACGGTTTTTTCCAACAAATCAAAGTTGCCACCCAAACTGCTTAAAAAAACCCATTTGGATTTTATATCAGTCAGTATTATCTTTTCAGTATCAAAATGCTGACCTTCACCTTTATAGGACAAGATGGTTCTTTCTCCGGATGGATCAACCAAAATAACTGAAAAGGCAGTATGATCGTCGTTGTGTTTTTGGAAACTCTTAATTTCAATACCCTCGTCAGTCAATTCTTTAAGTATTTCCTGACCGTTGAGATCGTTTCCAACCGTTCCTATGCAGGCCGTTTTCAGCCCCTGTCTGGCAAAAGTAACGGCGGTATTCGTTCCGCCTCCTCCGGAAGCAAACACTATTTTTTTTATTTCCAGTTTGGAGCCAAAAGGGAAACACAACCCTTTGCCGGTAAAAAAATCTGGAGATTCAATAATCTTAAAACTGTCCAGACTCAAAAAAACATCCTTGGTGGCAGAACCTATGGAGACGATATCGAGCATATTACGTATTTTGCCCTACTTTTTTAAGTTCTTCAATGGCCTTACCCACATCCTTGGAATAAAAAATATAACTTCCGACAACAAACGCGGAAACACCGACCGCAAGAAGCTTTGAAATTGTCTGAAGATTAACTCCGCCGTCAACTTCTATGGAAATCTCCGGATATTTGTTATGAAAACTTTCTATCTTCGAAATAACTTCATCTTTGAATTCAGAGCCATATTGTCCGGGATTAACGGTCATAAATTGTACAAAATCATAACTGTTAAAAACCGGGCTTTTAGAAATCGCGTCAACGGAAGTATCGGGATTCAAAGCTATTCCCGCTTTTTTGTTGTTCAAATGAATCAAATTTATTAATTCGCTCAAATCAGATTGGCTCTCAATTTGTAAAATAAATCTGTCTGCTTTAGTTTGAAGCCAAAAACTAATCTGTTTTTTCGGATCATCAACCATCAAATGAACATCGAAATCAAGAGGAGTATTTATTTTCGCAATTTCTTCATGATAAGAGATGGTTTTTCCGGATACGAAAATTCCATCCATTACATCTAAATGAACACGGTCAGTATACGGCTCAATAATTCTTATCATTTTTTCAAATTCTTGAGACGACTTTGATATTATTGAAGGAATTATTCTATTCATTTCTAAAACTTTTTTATGTGACTCATGGCATATTCCAAACTTCCCCCAATATGGCGTTCGCTTGTCTGCGGTGAGCCTGCCTGTCCCGAGCCCCTCGGTGCTGAATCTCGGGACGAAGTGCTTGTCGAGGTGGTCGAATCTATTTGCCCTGAATCAGATGAAAGAATTTTTTTGCCCGGATTAAAAATATTTTGCGGATCAAAAATTTGCTTGGTTTTTTTGAACAATTCATATATCGCGGAGCCGTACATTTTTTTCAGATAAGGAGTGCGGATCAAACCGTCATTATGCTCGGCGGTAATAGAGCCATTGCAAGATAAAACTAAATCATAGACCTTTTCAGAAAGTTCGGGTATAATTTTACGATTTCGTTCTTTACTGAAATCCATGAGAGGAATGATGTGGAAATTGGCATCTCCGGCATGACCGGCAATCGTGTAAGTCAATTCATCATATTGTCCGACCAGTTTATTAAGTTCGGGTAAAAACACGGGTAGTTTTTCCACCTGAACGATCACATCGTCAATAAATGGTGCGGTGTGTTTGTTTCCGACATGTTTGCGAAGCAAATTAAAACTTTCCCGACGTATGGTCCAATATTTTTGAGTTTCAGTCTCGGTGCCAGCAATTCGAGTTTTAATTTTAAATTTCATTCTTATTTGCGATTGAATCTTTTTAATTTTTTGATCAATTTCTTTTTCATCGTTTCCGGTAAACTCCGCAATCAATATAATCTTGGGCATTCCTCCTAAAAGAACCATGAACGCTTCGGGAATAAATTTTAAAAAAAGAGAAAAAGCACTGCCTTTCATTTTTTTTATCAAATCAGGAAAAAACTTTACCGCCAATTTCAGAGTCTGATCGTCATATGATTCAAAACTTTCCGGTCCAAACTTAACAACATCATTCACTAAATCTCCCAATGACTCGGTATTTTTAAGGAACATCACAAAAAGTTTGGAGTATTTTTTGGTTTCAACAAGTCCAAGTTTTATTTTTGTAATCAGACCAAGAGTTCCTTGAGAGCCGACAAAAAGCTTGGTCAAATCGAATTTTTTGCGATCCCATATATTCCAAAGCGAGTAGCCGGCCGAATTTTTTGAAACTTTAGGCTTAGCAGACTGAATGGCTTCAAAATTATTTTCAATAAGTTTATAAATTTCCCGATACACATGTCCTTCAAAATCTTGTTTTGATTTTTTATTTTCCAATTCTTCCGGCGATAAAGGATAAAAAACATATTCATTTCCGTCTGAAAGAACCACATTAAGCTCTCTAACATATTTTTCCGTTTTTCCGTAACTCAAAGATTTTTCTCCTCCGGCATTGTTGGCTACCATACCGCCCAAGGCGCATAAATTTTTTGATGCCGGATAAGAAGGAAAAAAAAGACCTTTTTTTAAAGTTTCTTTTTCAAAATCCCTATAAAAAACCCCCGGTTCGACAATCGCATAGCCCGTTCCACTATCCCCGAAAGAATCTTTGTTTACTTCAATTATTCTATTGAAATGAGCCATAAAATCTATAATTAAAGATTCATTCAACGGTCCTCCTGTCATATCCGAACCGGCCGCTCTGGCTGTTAAGGAAATATCTGTTCGGGATGATTTTTTTTCAGAAACAAAAGAAACCAGCTTTCTGATGTCATCTACATTTCTTGGTTTAACAACAAGTTTAGGAAAAACTTCGAAAATGCTGGCATCGCGGCTAAATAATCTTAAGTCCGCCTCTGTGGCGGAAACTTCTCCCTCAATAAGATTTTTAATTTCTTCTGATAACATTGAAAATGAAATGATTTCAAAACCATTCCGACTAATTATGATCTTCTATTTCTTCTATTTGTCCCAACCGACGGTTAAACCTTTCTTCATCAGCAAATTCAGTCTTGAGAAATGTTTTGACAATTTCCCTCACATCTTCTTCGAGGGTAAAATCTGAAGCAATGGCAAGAACATTAATATCATCGTCTGTTCTGGCCGCTTCAATCTGCTCTTTATTTATAGCCAATCCGGAACGGATACCATCAAATTTATTAGCAACTTCGTCCACACCAACACCTGATCCACAAGTCACTATTCCCCTGTCGTCCAATTCAACCATGCTTTCAACCACCTTTGAAGCATAGGGAGGATAATCATCGTTTTTGTCATATTCAAAAGCGCCGACATCATGATATTCATATCCCCATTCGGTCAGCCACTGTTTTATTTTTTCTTTTGTTTCAAACCCCCTGTGATCGGCGCCAAGATAAATCAACTTGCAATTTACAATTTAAACAACTCGCAACCAAATACCCGCATAGTCTTTGATTGTTTGTTGTCAATTATAGTTATTTAATCTTATTTAAGTATTGAACAGCACTCAAAAGAGCGCAAGTCCCTTGAGCCGCGGCTAATACGATTTGTTTAAAAGGAACATCTGTAACGTCTCCTGCGGCATAAAGACCCGGGATATTGGTCTGACAGTTTTTATCCACGATTATTTCACCAAAATTATTTTTTTGAACTTCGTCAGGAACAATATCAGAATTCGGCATCATTCCTATGTGGACAAAAGTGCCGTCTAATTTTAATTTGTTTTCTTCTCCTTTCTTGTCTTTATATTTTAGTCCTTCAACAAATTGTTTTCCGATAATATGTGATGTTTGGGCGTTATAGAAAAATTCCACATTTTTCTTAGTTTTTAATTTATCCAAAAGAATTGCATCACCCTTGAATTCCGGATTTTTATTTATCATATAAACCTTTAAAGCTATGTCGACCATCATTAATCCGGACTCCAAAGCAGAATTGCCTCCTCCAATAACAGCTACGGTCTTATTCCCAAACACAGGACCATCGCAGACCGTACAATAACTTACGCCCTTATTCCTGAATTCTTTTTCTCCGGGAACATTTAATTCTCGCGGATGAACGCCGGTCGCAACAATTACTGTTTTAGCGAAGTATTTTAAGTCTTGGCCATTTTTTTGAGCAGAAACAAAAAAAGTTCCGTCATTTTGTCGGGTAATATTTTTTACCGTAACATCTTCTTCCGGCTCAACATTATAAAACTTAAGATGATTCCTAAACAGACCCGCCAAGGTTATGCCGTCAGTTTTGTTAATCCCGGGCCAATTCCCTATTTCGCCCGATGTGGCTACTTCACCCCCAAACTCTTTGGTAATTATTTTAAAATTAAGACCACGTCTTGCTCCGTAAATGCCGGCCGCGGTAGCGGCCGCCGATCCTCCGATTATGATTAAGTCGAACATAAAAATTAAACTTTAGTTTTTATGTTTCTTATTGTATCATATCAAGAAAAGGTTTTAAAATCCTTTTCAAATAAAATAACCTTTCCGCCTTTAATGAAATCTCTTGTCCAAAACTTTGTTTTTAACGCAAGAAGAAAACCTGATAAATTATTTTTATTCACTCTTTTAGGATTGAGCCTTTGGGTTCATTTCTTGTTTTTCGGACATCCGAATCAGACAGTTTTTGATGAGGTCCATTTTGGAAAATTCGTATCCGGATATTACACGGGAGAATACTATTTTGATATCCATCCTCCGTTGGGAAAACTGATGATAGCCGGATTTGCCAAAATAGTGGATTTCAAATCAGAATATAACTTTACTGAAATCGGCAAAGAATTTCCAGACAAAAAATATTTAGCATTAAGATTTCTACCGACGATAGCCGGAACTTTGCTTCCTGTTATTATATTCCTTCTTGCCCTACAGCTGGGTATTTCAAAAATAGGCGCTTTTACTGCCGGTTTACTTGTTGTCTTTGACAACGCACTGTTAACCCAGTCCCGGCTAATTCTTCTTGATCCGTTCTTGCTTCTTTTCGGCTTTACATCCCTCCTGTTCTATTTCAAAAAGAAATATCTGCCGATGGCAGTTTTTGCCGGTTTGGCCATTTCCATCAAATGGACAGGGTTAAGCTTCATCGCTCTGCCAATTTTAATAGAAATGGTCAAAATCATAAGAACCGATCTAAAACCAGCAATTGCTAGTTTTAGATCGTTCTTAAAATTGGCCTCTTTTTTCTTTATTTCTATTATTGTTTATTTTTCAGTTTTTATTTTACATTTTATGCTTCTGCCAAATCCTGGATCTGGAGATGCTTTTATGAAACATGGTTTTCGGGAAAACAATATAGTTAAAAATATCTGGGATCTGAACATTGAAATGTATAAATCAAACCAACGACTTACGGCCAGCCACCCTTACAGCAGTCAATGGTACGCGTGGCCGTTAATGACGAGGCCAATATTTTACTGGGTGGATTCGACACGCTCACCACAGGTTAAGGATACGGCTCGTATTTACTTTTTGGGCAACCCGGTTGTGTGGTGGACAAGCACAGTTGCCGTCGCAATCGGCCTATGGATTATGGCTAACAGACTATGGCTTAAATTCAGAAAGTATTCAGAACCATCGTCTATCGTCTATGGACCCTTAGCCGTATTGTTAGGTGGCTATTTTATCAATATGCTGCCATTTATCGGTGTTAATCGGGTAATGTTCCTGTACCATTACCTGTCTGCTCTTATCTTTGCGATCATGATACTTTGTTACATAATCGATGGATTCGACAAGTCCTTCAACCGTGAGCGCTTCGTCCCGAGGCTCAGCACCGAAGGGCTCACCACAAGCAAAGACTCCCTCAACCCGCTCAGGACAAGAAATAATTCCCGTAAAATTTTCACGGGAATTATAATCGTCGCAGTTGCCTCTTTTCTATTTTTTGCGCCGTTAAGCTACGGCTTACCGCTCTCGGAAAAAACCTATAGCGCGCGAGTGTGGTTCGTCAGCTGGCGTTAGGAGAGCAGAACTTAAACGGCTCACCCCGGTGAGCCGTTTAATAAAAACAACATAAGAGGATTATTCCCACTCAAATTTCTTAGCCCTCTGATAGAATTCCTCAATCTTGTCCCAGTTGAGATTATTGAAAAACGTTTCGATATAGGTCTTGCGGTCAGAGCCGGTATCTATAAAATATGAATGCTCATAAACATCCAATGCAATTATCGGTATCGCTCCCCAGATACCGCCGTGATTCTGGGCATCGCAGGTAAATATTCTAACCTCTTTTTCGTGCAAATCCCAAGCTAAAACCGCCCAACCCCGGGCAGCCATGCCACAAGCAAAGAAATATTTCTTAAAATTATCAAAAGATCCATAACGTTCGGACAATCTATCCGCCAATTGCCCTTTAGGTATTCCATCTCCTCCTAAAATAGCAAAATAATTTTCGTGTAAATAAACGCCATTATTCGCAAAACTTTCTCCGTTTTTTAATCCTCTTAATTCGCTGTATGTTTGATTGCCTTCAGCATTTCCACTTTTGGCTATTGGTCCGAGTTTTTCTTTTATCTCATTGGACTTATCTACATATCCCTTATAGAGTTTACCGTGATGAATTTCTATTGTTTTTTGTGAAATATCCCTCAAACTCCCGGCTTCATAAGATAAAGATTTAAATTCTTTTTTAGGCATGAAAAATTAGTTATTTTATTCCTAAATATTCGTTAATTTTTGGTTTATTGAAACCAATTACAATTTTCCCTCCGATATCTATGACCGGCACGCCAAGTTGGCCTGATTTTTTTATCATCTCCTCCCTCTTTGAAACATCAACCATAACATCATATTCTTGATATTCGATATTTTTAGACTTGAAATATTCTTTTGCCATTTTGCAAAAAGAACAATACGGTGTTGTATAAATAATTGTTTTATTCATTTATTCAGTATAACACCCGAGCTTAGGATTGTAAAAAAGAGTTAAGGATCTTATACTAACAAGTAGTTTTTTGAAAGAAAGAATCCGGCACAAATAAATGAAAACGAGGAAAATTTTGTTTTTTTGTTTTATTTGCCTAAATATATCGATAATAACTGGCAAAACTTCACAGATACCGGTAGCTCCGGATCTTGGGGAATCAATTTTAAAAAAAATCGTATCGCAAACAAAAAACAACGAGATTCTAAAAAGAAAATTCCTTTCTTATAAAAGAACTTATGCGCGATATGATCTTGATGAGAACGGACAAACAATGGACAGAAAAAGAAAAGAAATTACTTCCATCGCTTTAGGAGGCAACGAAGAAATCATAGAAATAAACGATAAACCGACAAAAAAAGGAAAATCGGGCTCTCCAAGATTTAACTTGATGAGCCTCTTGGAGACAATGTTAAAACTTGATGATTTTACGATTGTTAAGATAGACAAGATAGACAAGATAGACGATGAATATTTCTATGTCATAAGTTTTAAACCCAAAACCACGATAAAACCATCCGGGGATATCGAAGACATCGTAGCCTGCGTCGAAGGCACAATATATGTGGACTTTGAAAAATTTTACATCAAAAAACTTTCTGCCTGGATGGTTAAACCTTATTCCCGAGGCGGAATATTCGGATGGAATATTTTCAATCTGACCAAAGCTGACATAGAATTGACACAAGAAGAATTAAATGGCATTATTGTCATTAAATCTATTGAATTAATCGATAAATATTCTCTTTTTGGAAGAGAAACATCTGAAAAACAAACCTATTTATATGAAGAATATCGCCAAGCGGAACCAAATTAATTTTAAGAGGGCAAATATGCCCTCTTTTCAAATTCTCAAAAAAGATAAAAAAACCCGAGCCCGGCTGGGGATTTTTAAAACATCTCACGGAGATATTAACACTCCTTCATATGTTTTTGTGGGGACATACGGCAAATTCCTTCATCTCTCGCCAAGAGACATTAAAAAAACAAAGACTCAAGTTGTCATAGCAAATACTTTTCATCTCTGGAAATCCGTCATTAAACACAGAAACACAAAAAAAACATTCCTGACAAAAAGTTTTGGCCTAAATATCCCTACAATGACTGATAGCGGAGGCTTTCAGGTCCTTTCTTTGGCTTTTGATGACAAAAATAAAATTGGTAAATTTATAACTGACAACGCAAGAGCGGATAAAAACTATAAGCGAAGTAAAATCAAAATCACGGAAAAAGGTGTTTATTTTAAATACGATGAAAAATGGAAATTTATGGGCCCGGAATTATCAATCAAACTTCAAAAAAAAATTGGGGCCGATATAATTTTTGCTTTTGATCATATAACGTCCCCGCTTGATAATTATAAATACAACAAAAAGGCCGTCGCATTAACAGATCGTTGGGCTAAAATATGCTTGAAAACCCACAATCTCAATAAAAAAGATCAGGTGCTGTTTGGAATAGTTCAGGGAGGATTATTCAAAGACTTGAGAACTAAAAGCGCAAAATCAATAGGAAAAATACCTTTTGACGGTTTCGGGATCGGAGGTTCTTATACAAAAAAACAAATCGCGAAAATTTTAAAATGGGTCATCCCGTATTTGCCGGAAGAAAAACCAAGGCACTTATTGGGAGTTGGAAAGGTGGCAGATATATTTGAGGCTATAGAAAATGGCATTGACACCTTTGATTGCGTAATTCCTACAAGAGAAGCTCGCCACGGCAGACTTTATACAAAAACCGGACACATGGATATCCGCAAGGGCAGATATTCAGAAGACGAAAAAACGTTAGAAAAAAACTGCGGATGCCTGACTTGTTTCGATAAAATACCCCGATCAAAAATCAGAGAATTTATCAAAAGTGAAAATAAGATTTCTAACGCCACCGGTCAACGATGGTGCTTGATTCACAATATGTGGTTTTTTAATAATTTACTGGAAAAAATCCGAAAATCAATAAAAAACGACCGTTTTGAGGAATTCAAGAAATCTTATCTTCAGAAATTTGAGACGAATACTTAGCCTGCTTAGAAAAAATAAAAAAATAAAGAATATCTAAAACACCTAAAGTATTGAACAATAATAATACAACAAACCATTTCTTGTGATTTCGTCGAGCCGCACGCCAAAGAACCAATCCTTTCCAAATTAAAGACCAAATTACAGAAATTACAATAAAAGACCAAAAACCCATACTCGGCGCAAAATTAGTAATCATAAAAAACTATTTAAACAGTTTATGTTATTTATTATATCTTAAGCCTTTTAATTTTTCCATGTCTTTTTCCACAAAATCATGTTCGGTCTCGCAAATTAAATCAATATTAGGAAATATTGATACAAGATTAACAAACCCTTCCTCGCCTATTTTTCCATGACCGATATGGTCATGTCTGTCTTTATGACCGCCAAGTTCTATTTTAGAATCGTTAGCGTGAATAAGCTTTATTTTTTTTAATCCTACTGTTCTTTTTATATTCTCAACCACTTTTTTAAAACCGTCTTTGGTTTTTATATCATATCCCGAAGCGAACATATGAGCCGAGTCAAGACAAATACCAACATCTTGATGTGCTGTCGAATTTTTAAATTTTAGATATTTCAAAATTTGATTCAATTCTTCAAACCTATCTCCGATAACGTTTCCGGCGCCTGCCGATATTTCCAAAAGCAATTCCGTCGTTCCAGTATAACTATTCAAAACCTTAGCCACACCTTCAGCTGTTATTTCTAAAGCATCTTTTCTGTCCATGTCTTTTGCGCTTCCGGGATGAAACATTACATATTTTGCGCCAATCTGACTGCCCCTTTCTAAT
>Ga0210057_1002424_pt1 | contig 26697 bp, 20 predicted proteins | sample CryGeyCG2114_010_2_FD_183968 | JGI IMG/M metagenome (GOLD analysis project Ga0210057, IMG submission 183968) | Groundwater microbial communities from aquifer - Crystal Geyser CG10_big_fil_rev_8/21/14_0.10 (SPAdes) (version 2) | ecosystem: Environmental > Aquatic > Deep subsurface > Groundwater ...
TGGCGCGTGCCCAGGCCATTGCCGCGGTAGCCGCGGTAATCGTAAAACGGGCTGCAGGTTTGCACTTTGTCGCCTTTGCCCGGCAATGGAAAGACCAATGTCGGCCAATTAGGCATGGGTGTTGGCATAGCGCTTTGCCAGGCGATTCTTAACCTTGAGGCATGCGCTCTGATTTTATCAGTTGCCAACGGGTCGTAGCCCTCATACATATCGTTGTACTTGACCTCGGTGGTTTGGGCTACTAGCATGTGGTCAGCATCGTCCCCCGAGGCCAGATTAGGGTTTACTACTTTTATGTCCGTCGGCCGAATAAGGAATTCGACTTCAGGATAGAAGACTTCATTGGTGGCCGGGTCAATCATGCTCGCCCGCCAAAGATCCGAACCAGTGGCGGTTTTGGCCACGCCTCCGGTATCTTTGAGGATAAACTTTGTTCCGTTGGGAGCCCAACCCGCTTTGGTGTATCCGGGTATGGGCAAGACTCCATTGAATCTTTTGATAGTACCCAGCGTGTCTTGGTAAATCGGCGCGCCTTCCGGAAATCGGATTTCCCTGATTTCCGGCCCGGTCGCGTGCAGGATAGCGCGAGTTACGTCTGCTTTCCGCTTGTAGTCATACGCGTTTTTTGCATCTTGCGGAAAAGCCAGAATGGCTATCCCTACCAGCCATACCGTGATTGATGCGGCGAATAAAAGCCCGCGTGCTTGGATTAAGCCCCAGCATAGTATCAACCAGAGGCTAAACACAAGCCAAGCGTTCTCCATCTCCCAGATCAGAAATCTATCGCTGGGTGCGCAAAAATAGCATACAGCGCCGTAGAGCGCTAAAATTACGATTCCAAACAAGACGTTGGCAAACTTTCTAACTTTAGGCGGCGGTTGTTTGGCCGAAAGTAATGCCAGCGTTATAAAAATCGCCCCCAACAGCATAAAAAGTACTGCCAAGGGCGCGCTTGCCGGTTCAAAGCGCGAGAGAATAAAGCCGTTGAATATCATTATCCACTGGAAGAGCGCCATAAAGCGCAAGAGCGGAATAATTCTGGCAAATTCTTTTCCTGCCAGATTTTCTATCTTTTCCGGCGTTTTCATGATGTCCCAAGAGAATACTAGCACCTTAAAAGCGTCCCATGTACCAACAATGAGTCCGGCTAGGATTATCATATGGAACATCATTTTGGCCGCAAAATAAGCGGCGCAAAACGAGTACACCAGCGCCCACCAAGGGTGAGGTTCCCACCCTAAGGCATATGGCAGTCCCGTGAACATTCCTAGCATACAAACAATTGTTATTCCTCCAAACCAGTACATCGAGTTCTTCATGAGATCTATTTGGAGCTCTCCTTGGTTTTTCAACCAAAGAAACGGATACAGCAGGAATCTAAAATGTTCCAATAAATGTTCCATCACAGCCTCCTTTAGTCCAATCCCAATCGACGCCGTTGCGCTTTTAAGCTGGCGTCGGCTTTTCGGTTCAATCTGGCGGAATTTTTCTCGAGCCAAGGCAGGCCTTCTGTTTTGGCCCAATCAGCCGCCTTGTCCAACATTTCCTTGCTGGCTTCAGCAGCCGTGCCTCCATGCTGTTGAATCCATTGTTTGCCTTCGTTTTTCGCCCAATCAAGCGCTTTGAGGGCAAAATCTTTGTCAGTATAAATTATCAGTGCCCGCAAGTTGCGCTCAGTATCATCTTCAGCCATAACAAGCGACCGAAGATTATTTAGGCTTCCAGAGACCCGGTCATGAACCAAAATGGTCATCCGGATTTTTTTTTGCTCCCATTTTTCTTTCCCGGTGTACCAAGCAGTAAATTCAGCAATTTTTTGCTTGATAATCGCTTCAGGAATGGGAGTCTTTGCCACAGTATTGTCCGTGTGGTCTAGCCATTCGCCGCTAACCATCTGCTGGTACAATACTTCCAGCAGATCGTTAAAATTGCTTTCGTCCTCCTGAGTCAAATCCGGAAAAATAACATTCGTTACTTCTCCGACTTTCGACTTGATAAATGCTCCGGCCATAACTCCTTGGTCCGTGGCGCTCGCTTCACCGGCAACTTCCACCCGGTGCGTGGGGGCATCGCTTAATTCCTCCCATAACCTCCGCCCCCATCTCATCATTTTGCCAAACATTTTTGCCTCCTTATTAGAGGATTCTGTTGTGAACGATGCGTAAGGCATTATTCGTGCGTTGTTCGTCCAAAAACATCATCAGCATCTTCTTTGCGTCGGCAACAGCTTCTTCATCTTCTCCGGCGCCGATTGTTAAGAAGAATTTCTTTTTTTCTTCTTCGTTAAGACCAGACATAACGCCATCGTAAATTTCATTGCGATGCGCGATAATCTGTGCCAGGTAAGGCGCGGGCGCGGTCAGCGCGGCTAAAGCTTTCAAAACAGCCGCTTTGCCTTCCGCGATTCTTGTTTGCTTCTGTTCTTCTTTTGACTTCTTTACCGGATCCGCCTTTGCCAGCTTTTTTTCTTCATCTGCCAGGCCGTTCAAAATTTCCGCAACCTGGTCGCGGGCGGCCGGTTGAATACTGCCATCCGAAACTAATGGCGCCACAAAGCTGTTAATAAACAGCTGGCCAGCCATGCGGATGGATACAGCTTGATTGATGTCGCCGGCAACTTTGGAAAGTCGCTGGTTGGCATCGTTGACGTTCTTCAGCCACGTAACCCACCAATCCCCAAAGGCTTCGGAGATATTGGCGTGCCTATTCATTGCCGCCAAAATCATATTTGGCAATTTGTAGGCGGCTTCTGGCTGTTTGCTTTTACTGGCATTGTCTCCGCCGACTTTTGTTTTTGCCATTTCCGGTCTCCGTTGTTTAAAATCCGATTCCCAACCCAAACGAGAGCGCGACCCAGAACATAAACCAAAAAAACATACGAGCAAAGCGCCAAAAAGCTACCCGGTATACAATTAAGGATTCATTGCTCAAAAATCCGCCTCCTGCCTGCTTAGTCTTGCTTACAGATAGATACCGCAGGTAGATAACAACCGCAACCAGTGCTGCGATTATCGAGGAAATCCAGTTTTCAAGCGCAAGGGCAAATATGGCCCCCGCAATAAACATGGAAACTGAAACAATTCCTCCTATCAGCGCGTTATACGCCTGTTTTTTGGACGGCGCCACCTTTTCCTCAATCTTGTCTAGCAATTCTTGCTTAACATTGGCCGGAGCATTGATTTCCACGAGCCGGATTAATTCCTTTTCGTTTCCGAGATGCGCGTGAGACGCCTCAACTCGGAGCTCTTTAACATAAAGCTCCTTTTTGCGGTTCTCGGCCGCTGTCTGCAGTTCGGCATTTTGCTCGTTGCTAAAGCCGTACTGTTGCGCGTCTTTGATAACCGCGTCAACATCCGGCATCTCTGGCCCTGCGCCTTTTACCTGCTTTTTCACAATCACGAAACGTTGATTTGGAATAAGTCCCAAAAGCGCGGCTGTGAATCGTGCTGTGAGCAGGGGAGCCTGCGGGATGGTTTCGCGTTCCAGCTTCCGCAGAGCAGATATGCTGGAAGCGTCTTCTACATCTTTGCGCAACCTGGAAAGCAGTTTTTTGGCTGCTTCCACCAGCAGGAATTTTTTCTGGTCCGCGCTAATCCTGGAGTTCAGGATTTTGTTGATAAGCGTTTTCCACCCGTCCGTGGATTTGGAGCCGTTAATCTGGCTCTCAAAACCACTCGCAATTTTTTCTTCCTTGTCCTTCTCCGCCGTTGTCAGGGGAGCTGGATTTGGATCTGCGTACGTAATGTCGTACACGTCCGTGATGCCTGGAAATGCGTTCATCTTTGTCTCCTTTTTGTGAGGTTTTTGTGTTGGTTTTATCTCTACTCTTCGATTGTCAATGCACGCTTTTTGTTAAAAAGCAGGCATTAGCCGCTTTTCTATGTGTTAGCAAAACACATAGAAAAATGGCTAAAATAAGGTTAAATAAAAGCGCTATTTAGGCATGATGCCGGTACTATACCGGCTAAAAAGCGTAGCATAATTTGATAAAAATGTCAATTTTATGTATCGTAAAAACTTGACAAAATTGTAATTATATGCAATTTTTATAATCCGATCATTGTCAATTCATTTAAATCAAATAAAGAAATCTCGCAAACATCTGTTTCTTAAGGGGAGGTGATTTTAGAGCAAAAAATCAGAAGCAAATAGAAGTCAAACAATAACCGAAGTTAACAAGGAGGCTTGCCATGGCTGCTGAAGGAAAATTTGTTATCCCTCCGATTCATGAGGGGTTAACTGTCGCAGAGGCAAAAGAGGTTCTGGCCGAGAAGAAGGCGTTGATTGTGAACAATGTTCAACGCTCAAGCTCGGCGCTGGCATTTGCTGCATTAGCCGCAATTGCCTTTGTAGGCTTTCTCGTGCTTTTGCGGGGAAGTGAGCCGTTGTATCCGTTTGTATGTGCGGTTGGCGCGTTGGTATTTGGCGCGTTTACGTATTTTGGAACCAAAGTCGATACACGTGGCACGCCCATATACCACTTTCTTTATGGGTATGAAAACGGACCTCGCCTGCCTATGCAGACGAAGTTTCTCATTTCAGGCGCGCCATATTCTTTTGTGGCAGAAAAAGGGACTCTTTCTTTTGTCTGTTCGGGGATGAAGACAAAAGAGGCAGAAGGTATACCCTTTGATGTAAACGCCGCCGCTGAAATCGGGTTTCAGGTTACGGACCCGAACACCGCCCATACTGGACAAGGCAGAATTTTAGGGCATATTCGCAAGCTCGCGCCCTTTGTTCTACATGTTATGGAAAAGGTTGTCAGTTCCGGCGGTATTACGGATTTGATGAAAAAGAATTTGACAGCCAACGAAGAATGGAACGCCGAAGCGGAGAGGCAATTGGTGCAGGCAACAGAAGCCATGCCTGTCAGTATTGTTTCTTTCCGACTGAAAAAGTTGGAAGGCCCAAAAGCCCTCCAAGCTGAACAAGAGGCGCACCTGAAGAAGAGAGAAGATCTCGAAGCCCTGTTTGAGGTCGGAATTACGACGGAAAACGCTCCAAGCGTGGGTCACGCAATTCGCGAAAGCGGATTGCCAAAAGCAGAAGTCGTTGAATATGAAATTCGATTCACAGAAGCGCTTTCTACCTGCCTGAAGGCCAACCTTTCTGAAGCCCTGCTTGCGGATAATTTAACGCAAAAAGGGTTGGAGGCCGTTATGCCTCAAATTTCCAAGGAGTCGTTGACAGAAAGCGACGCCAAGGAAGTTGGAAAAATTGCGGACGACGTTTGGAGAAAATTTGAGCGCGCCAAAGAGCAAGCCGAACTCCAGGCGCTTGAATCTGCGCGTTTGAAAGTTCAGCAGGCCCTGAGGAATCTTTCGTTCAGAAGTATTACGCCGGTCAGCCGCATTATTGAAGAAAGCGGCTTGCCAGATGATGAGATTGTCGGGTTGATGGAGGTGCTGGAAAATCGGGCCAGTGAGGTGATTCATGATTATATCCTGGAACGCGCCAGTGCTCGAAATATAACCATTACAGCTCTGGGTGAGCTGTTGGTGGAAATCGAGACCTCCGAGCATCTGCAAAGAGATACGGCGGCATCTCTTTCCAGTGTGCTCAATCAGCAAAAAAAAGAGCTAAAAAAGGCCCAGGCTGATGCGCAAAGGCTGGAAGAAGCAGAGCAAAAAGCTGCTATCGAAGCTTTGGCGCAGAAAAACACCCGCCAGCTCAAAATCGCGCAAGAAGCAGTCAAGGTTGCCATCGAAAAATCAGGTGGCGACGAGACAATGGCCATGGCTATGATGATTATTCAGGCTATGGCGCAAAAAAAAGAAGACGCAGAATAGATATACAACATATACAACCTTTTTTAAGAAAGGAAAACTCAAAAATGCCCTGCTGTTAGCAAAAAATCAGGGCATTTTTATTTAACAAGAAAAATTACAAAAACTTGACTTTTTTCTATTTATATAGTAACGTATTATGAACACAAATAGCGTTCTTAGACAATAAATTAGGCAAATTGTGAGATATTTACAGGTTTACAGAGATAAATCCACAGCACAGGCAGTTAACTTCTTACAGGAGGTGTACAGATGGACGATAATCGTACTGGTGAATCCGAAAAAGATGGTAAAAATCTTCTTGGTAGCGCGACAAAAGAAGAAAGCATAAAAAAGAAGGAAAAGATCTATTTTTATCTTCTTTTGCTTATTTTGTGCTTGTCCACTCTTGCATTGGCGGAGTACTGGGCAAGGAAAAGCGATACCTCCTTGTTCGAGATAGCGCAAGATAAATATGGCGCTATTATTAGCAAGAAAGAACCCAGCAGTGGAAATGGAGAAGAGGCAAGGAACCAAATTCAAGAACGCGACGAGTATGGATTCAAGGTTGTTCCGCTTGGCCAGCCGATTATTTTAATCGGCAGAGATGTTTCCGGCACCATGCCAAAACAATCTAAACAGGCCGTGGATGCTGTTATTGGAAATATCCAGCGCGCTTATAATGGGTCAATTGGCTGGGCGTTGGAGCTCTGGGACTTTGGCACGCGGGCGCGCCGAATCGGCGGTCCGGCGTTTACCGAAGTTCAGCGCAATCTCCTTCTCGAAGACTGGAGCGACCCTGCCCGCGTCACGCGCGGCAAGGTAATCTCCATGCGCGATTACGTAAATGGCAAAATCGTGGACAACCAACAACATCATCAAGTTGATGATAAAGGCAGACTGCATTATCGATTTCCTCGCCGAACTTTTCAGCCGGCAGATGATCAGTATACGGATATTCTGGCTGTGGCAAATGCCATGGTCAGAAACGCTATCACGTATGTCAAGGAAGGCTATACTGTGCAGTTGAACATTATGACTGATATGGTAGACGACCCTCCGCCGCAGAATCTCCGGGAATCAGACGGGTATTTGATCGGGATGGTTTCGGCGCGGCTTGATTCAATTAAGCGCGCCCACAAAGAAGGCCAGCTTTTGGTGAATTACTTTATGGCGAGAAGTGTCCCTCTGGACAGCCTTGCGTTCGCGGAATCCCTATTTTCGGGTTATCCAAATTTTACCATGTTTTCCATGGACAATTGGGGGGCGATAAGCGGTAAAATGAAAGAACTTCAGGAAAGTCTTGTTGGGGCTTATTCTTTTGCCGAGAAGCCCGAGAATTTGGCTTACAAGAACGCGGACAACTTTGTTGTGGCCGACATTCCGGTCGGCATCCGCGGCCTTGATAAAGCCAATTTTCGCGCCAATTTCCATTTGGCCGGCAAAACCGGCGCGCAAATGCCTTTCATGTTGAAGCAAGTTTTGGACAGGGACAAAACCTCTCTTTACAACAAGGGATTGTACACTATCCAAAGCAAACAGAAGGTTTCGTTTGTTTTTGAACGGATTCCAAATGTTCCGCTTGACGATGGCGCGTACAATTTTGAGTTTGCGCTGGAGGCGGACGGAAATCCGATTGGCTTGCTAAACGAGGGCGCTTCGTTTACGTTTACTTATACGCAGGTGTCTTTTATAAGCCAGTACTGGTGGATTATTTATCCGGCCATTCTGTTTTTTATTGTGCTTGCCTTGGGCGCCTTATTTTGGTGGTGGCTGGGCCGGATTGGCAGAAAGAATCAGGAGAAGAGGGCACAGGCGGAACACGAAGCCGCGGCCATTGAGGATGAGTTGAATAATACGCTCACCGGACATGTTCAATGTCCGGACGGCGCCACCGTCAGTTTTAAGAACGCTGCAGCCTATCAGACAAAGAACGTCAACGACGTTCTGCAGTTTGTGAAAACTGATGGCATGGTTAAAGTGCAGGCAATGGTTGACGGTTTCGAAATGAGGTATCGCCCGACGGGTTTGCATCCGGAAAAAAGACAGCTGACACCGAATGAACGCGTCAGTCTGCCCATCAAAGTGCGGCAGGTACAGTTTGTTCTGGGCCGCGCGAATGATTTGGATGAAAATGCTTTACCGCAAGACATTTTCGGCGGAGCAGAATCTGACATTAATTCTGTTCTTTTGCCTGAGAGAGATGCAGACGAAACAGAAGGTGAAGCTACAGATTTCGAGGACGTGGCGGTAGCTGAAATTCAGGAAACTTCGGTTGAACAGATTTACACGTACTATTACCGATAGACAAAAAAGGAGGTAAAAGTGTTAGTCCCAATTTTTTTGCCCGAACATGCGGCCACTGTACCCCAGACTGCCTTGATTGCGGCCGGGGGAACAGGAGCAGATATTATTGTTAAAGGGCACAAGGAGCTGGGCCTTGATGGGACAGAAGAAGGAATAGGAATTTCCATCATTGATCTGGCAGAAAGAAACGCGGCTTTCGCGCTTGAGGGGCATGGGGCAAATTATAATTTCATTCGCCTGAATCCCATAAAGCCTAGCCAGCTGAGAACACTCCTTAAGATGGAACATCCGGATCTTCCGAAAAAGAAACGCATCTTAAGGACAAAAGGAATCGGGATGAGCAAGCGCCAAGAATATGGGTACTACTCCATGATGGCTAACCACAATCGAAAGCAAGTAGAAAGGGGATTTCAGGGGGCGATTGACAACGCCGCCAATATCTCGGATACCGCTATCCAGCGGAATATCCGCTGTGTGACTGTTTTTTGCGGGGCAGGCGGCGGAAGCGGTCCGGTTATTGCCGCCGCTGGAGCGGCTTTGTACGCGCACGCGATGCGGGGCGCCAACACAGACAATGACTGGTTGCGGTTGGTTGTGGTAGATCCTAGCGGCTACAAAGAAGATGATGACATGCTGGACATCTACAAGGGCAACGCCGCCCAGTATTACCGGCTTATGAGCCGGTGGATGACATACGGAATTGGGCATAATGACCCAAATCCGGATCAGGCCCATAGGCTCCCATTCCTTCCGGAGTGGGATGTTCCCCCTGATTTTGTTGATGAAATAATTATTGTCACCGGCCGAGACGAAAGCGGTGAAAAGGTTTCGTTTGAACTTCGGAACCTTATGCTTTCTTTGGCGGCTGTTCGTATGCACCATTTTTCTCAAAACGCGCAATTTATGCGGGAGAAAAAAGTGGAGCGGGATGAGAACTTTACGGCCTCTGAACAACAAAGAGGCCGCGCCCGTCGGTTCGGCGGCGAGTGGTATTGCGAAATTGGGCTTCCAAGAGAAGCCCATGAATTGGCCGCGGACGCCAAAAGCTGTGCTGCCTCCCAAGCCCTGCGCGCAGGGATGGAAGGGCACACGCTCCAGCGGCTGCGGTTTGATACCGGCGTCTTCGGTCGCATTGAGCGGCGTTGGCGGCATGATTTGGCTGAAAACATGGTTGGCCCGGAAGACCCGGGTTCTCTGGCAGATGAATTTGCCCAGGATCCGATGGCCACGTTATCCAACCAAAACTATATTACCGTAAATACGCTTGGGCAAAATATCGCTCAGGTTATTGACGGCAATATGGCGCCAAATTCGCTTTTTGGCTCCAAAGTAAAGCCTTATGTGGACGCAATAGAAGAGGAAATAAAGAAAGCTCTTGCGGAACGCCTGAAGCAGGGAGCTTTGGGCGCCTTTATCGGCGAAGCCCGAGCGCTTTCCATTTCTTTGGAAAGGCCAAGCGCGCAAAGCCCGCTTATACAGGGGTTTGATGCACGCCACCAGTCCACGGCAGACGCCATTAGAAGCGAGAGAGATAGCTTTCTTAGCGCACAGCAGGATGCTGCCAAGGCTCAGACAGAAGCTAAGCCCGCGACTGTGCGGGGCTCTCTATCGGGCGTGGCTGCTCAGGCAATCAATGCTCGGGGGCAAGCCGCGTTTGGTTCTGCTTCCTCGGGCCGCGCAGTTACTCGGTCCGAGGAATTGCAGACAGTCATATCCAATGCCGAAACATTGGCATCGTATTATGTTGGTCTGCAGAGCAGGTTGGTAGAATTTGAGATTTTAAGCCGCATGCAGCATATCTGCGCTTATCTCAAAGAAAAAATTTTGGACCCGGTACTGGCGAGAGCCGAAGAAGTGTTTCGGATTTTGGAGGCATTTGAAAGGCGCCGGACCGAACGCTTTACAGTTGTGCAAAAAGAAGTATCGGATTGGAATGAAGTGTGTGGCGCCGTGCAGTACCGGCTGGTGCCAAAGATGGAGTGGTACGCGGAAGACGTTACCGCGGATGAGATTAAAAGTATGGCAGAAGCCATTTTTCTGTTTCTGCCAGACGGAAATCTTGATTCGTTTGATGATTTGGAACATACGGTTCGAACACTTATTTCGAACCTAATTCCGGGCAACAGTGTAACTTTTCAGAAGGCTTTCCGTTCCGACCCTTTGGCCAAGGAGATTGTGCGGAACATGGTAAGCAAATCCCATGTTTTGTGTCAGTTTGATCCGGACCAAATGGGGAGTAATAAACAGGTTAGGTATTCTAGCTTGTTCTTCCCGGATGACATGGCCGCTGACATCCTGAAGATGAATCTAGGCATAGCCTCAAACGATGAATGGTATCAGGAACCGCTTAAAGGCCTCCAAGTGATTGGAGTTCACAAGTGGGCCGGATATACCGAGGCCGCCTGGATTCAAGGGGTCGAAGACAACGAAAACACTCTGGTGGTTGATCTTCGTGAAAAAGGGTTGGAAGAAGATCGGTACATGTGCGAGCGGGTAAAGAAAATTCCGCTTTTGTGCGCCGGTGATATCGACGAAGTACGTATGGATGCTTTGGCATGTTTGGCTTTGGAGCCAGGCATGATGGAGCTCGAGGAAGTTTCATCTTTCCAGTACACACAGGGCGACTTTAGTTTGGAGCCCGGCCGCATGCCGCCGAATATCTTCGGCATTCCCATTTGCGGCGAATGGGTGGGGGCGCATTACGATTCTCATACGTATGTTTCCCCATTTCGCATGTACGGCCACCGGAAAGGAGAAGACGACGAGACCATGAAATGGGAATGGGTATTTACCATGCGGGATGAAACCGGAAAGGTAAGGGAGGATATTCCGCTTGGTCCATACCTGAATGTGGCCATTGAACGAATTGCCATGGACCATGATATGGCGGAAGAGCTGGCTCGTTATAAAAAGCTGGTTGTCCGCCATTATGGCCCATGGGTGTACGAGTACATGTCCTGGTTTGTTATGCATGCCCAGGCATGGCTCAAAGGCATTGACATCCGCCTCAAAAAATTGGCTTCAAAACCCAGCCGGGTTATTCAACCCGCGGACAGTGAGGCGGAGGCAGCTCAAATTTTTGCTATGATGCAAGATGAGCTTTCGGGTGAAACGGAAGCATCATCATCTGCTGATGTAGTTCAATCTCCGTCAGGGTTGCAGGTGGATCAAAAAGACGAATCAAAACCACCACAACATCCGGCGGACATGGAGGATGATGTTGACCTCTTGAAGTGGAGAAAATCCACCATGGAATACATCCTCGAGACCGTGGAACCGATGAGTGAGACTCGTTGGGCAGCCTCACTTCTGAAAACCAGACAATTCCCAAGCCAGGATGCCCGCATCGCCTAACACAAACAAAAAGGAGAATTGATCTTTAGAAGTTGATGTAAGAAACATCAAAAAAGGCTTTGTCAGTATTCGCAACATCGAATACAAATGACAGAGCCTTTTTTGTTTCTTTCTAAAAAGTTATCACCATAAGACCTAGGAAGCTATAGGTAAAAAATGGTATACTATAGGCGATACTAAAGTCATCCGAAAGCATTAATTTTTATGTCATTCCGACCGAAGGGTACTCCCAAAGTGGAGGAATCTCTTCCGTCTGTAAAAGAGATTCCTCCACTTCGTTCGTCATGGGTACATGGCTCACTTCGGTCGGAATGACATAAAATAAGTTTTTCGTATCGCAATTCTATGCCCACAAACACCCCTCCAAATCTACAAAATTTTGCCCAAGCTTTAATACAAAAAGCCGGTTTTGACAAATTGCCGGAAAATTTTAAACAGGGTTTTCAAGAGCAAATAGCGGCTGAGGCCTTGAACCGGATGGGCATGCTAGTGGTGGCGGAATTAAGCCAGGAGCAACTAGAGGAGTATGGGCGTCTTTTGCGCGAGGCCGAAGACCCAGCCCGCGACCCAAAAATTATTGAATTCATAACTCGGGAAATAAAAGATTTCGGCAAAAAGTTCGAAGAAGTTTTAAGCCAATACGCAGATGAATTTGTTGAAGAGGCAAAATACGCCTTAGGCAAGTAATTTATGGCGTTTACACAAAAAGATAATAAACAAAAAAAGCTTGTACAAGCCACTGAGGAGTATGAGGCTGAATTTGCGCGCGCGCAAAAATCTTTCGAAAAGAACAAAAAAGAAATGCAAGCGCTAATGGACAAAATAAAGTTAAGAGTCATAAAGGAATCTATAAAAGATAAATAATATATGGCAGAAAGCCGGAAAAGAATAGATGAGATAGAGTCAATCTTGCTAGGCCATAAGCCTAGTTCGGTTGAGCGTGACATAGAGCAAGAGGAAACCTTCGAAGAAACTGTTGAACGCGCTAAAAAGTTGCGCCTAACGGGGGAAGCGGTGGTCGAATCCATGAAAGGTGTTTTGGCTCAAGGTTTTAAATTTATTTCCGAACATGTTTCCGGAATAACCGATAAGGAAAAAAGACAGTTTGAATTTCTTGAGGAAGCGCTTCAGCAAGATGTAAACAGCGCCGAAGCACAGAATCAGAGGCTGCAGAACAACGTCAATAGCGCAGAGTTAAGCAATCAAAAGCTTGAACAGGCTGTTAGCGGCGCGGCGGAGTTGTCAGAATATAACGAACCAGAAGGGGATAGCCTGCCTATTATTCCGGAGAGCCCGGAGGATACAATTATAAACGTTCGCCATAATGTGGAAACCGAGGAAGACGAACCCTCAACGCCGGAAGGGCATAAGGAAATAGGCGGATTTGCGGAAAAGATTCTGATGTTGGAAGCGGATTTAAGTGGCATAAGAGATGAAATCATGCCTTTTCACCAGGCAGACCAGTCCTTCCCTCCTTTTGCGGATTTGTCCAAAGAGATTAGCGATCACCTAAATAAGCTAATGGGATTTTATGATAATCTTATTAAATATAAAAACGAAGATGCGGCTATACTGTGGCAGGCCGAAGGATGGCGTTTAAGGGCGGAAAAGCTGATATCCGTGTATAAATCCGAAGTAGCGGTAATCGGCCTGCAAGAAAAGTACAAAGGAAAAGAGGGCACGGAATTTTTGGATATCAAAAATATTAAAAATGAATACGGTGGCTTAATTGCGAAGTTGGCAGCTGATTTTAATACTGCCGGCAAGAAATGGGGGATTAGTTTAAACGAAGGTTTTTATGAGGAGAATTTTGAGGATCCTCGCCTGGTTGAGTTGTGTGAAAAATTAAACATTAGTGAATATGATCTGGAAAAAATATTCAGCGCCAGCAACCGTCTGACCGCGGACCAGGTGCAGCAAGAAAGCGAAAAGGTGAATCATCGTGATTTGTCGCAGATGAGCATTAAAGAGCGCGCCGGCGTATTTGTGAAAAAAGTTGGCGCTAAATTCAGCGCCAATATGGCCGTGGGCATGGCTATATCCGCCGGCATTACAGCTGCCGGCATAACCGGCGGCGCCGGATTCGCGGCCGCGGCCGTGGGCATGACTGGCTGGCGCATGGGCTCAAAATATCTGGGCAACAGATGGACAAAGGCGCGGTACCGCAAGCAGGTTCGGGAGTCCTTGGCTCACGAACAGCCGAACCAAGAAATTTTGGATAATTATACCAATAACGTGGCCGAGCTTTTACGAGTGCAGGCTTTAGAAAAATTGCAGTCCGAGGAGCATAAAGAAAGCTCGGCCGCGGCCATTAATAAACTGCAGGATGAATATATAAACGGCCTTGATAAAGCCAAATACCGCACTCGTTTTATGGAGATTATGGAGCAAAGGGAGGATTTGCAAGGTAAGGAAGAATTAAGCGAAGTCGAGGCCGAGCAGTTGAGGCAAATGCAGGCGGCCGTCCAAACCCAGATTATGACGGATTCTGGACTAGATATGGCCCGGGCCATCCGAGCGCATGGAGAAAAGGTTGCTCCAAACAGCAAGAAACAGCTAACTGAAGTTATAAAACAATTTGGCCGCGGTTCGGCTTATGGTTTATCCACCCGCTTGCTTTATCAGTTGCCGTATGTGGGCAAAGCTTTGGCCGGTTATAGCGCCTACCAGCTTACTAAATTAGGATTTGAAACCATTATTGAGCCGTCTTTGCCTGAAGGCGCTGTTTTTAATAAAATCGGCAAGAACTATTTTGCTTTAGTTGCCGCCGGAGCCGCCATGCTCGCGCCCGAGTTGGCGGAATATCTGCATGGCGAAGAAACAGGCACATCCATCCAGCGAGAAAGAGAACATGCCGAAGAGACTGTTGATGATGTTGTTAAAAGAATAGGCAGCGCCTTGCTCAGACCTGGCTCCGTACATGGCGAGCCGCCTGCCCAATCGGCGGAAGCCGTGACTTCGACGATTCCTGATATCTTTGACGATGATAGTGATCGGACATCGTCGCCAGCCCAAGAAGCGTCGGCCGACAGTAAAGCTGTTGAATCAGAGCCGCTTCCACTCGCGGAACCTCCATCTGATGGCGGTATGGAAAGCGGGCAAATAAAGGATAAAATAGACGAAGGCGAATCCGTATGGGCGTCAACCAGAGCTATGCTTTTAGAGAATCGGGATTCCGGCAAATTTAACAAAGAATTTTTAGCTTTTTCCGAGAGCGACCAGGGCGACGTGGAAAAATGGGCCGAGCGCCAGACAGCCAATCTTATCAGCGACTGGGAAAACGGCCTGAACAAAAAAATGCCAAATGTTGTGCACGCGGGAGACAGTGTTTTTATTAATATAGAAAAAGGAACCCCGGAAATGCGCTTTGTGAATACGTCTGGCATGCCGGCTGCTTATGACGGGTTGCACGACACTGGGGCGCGGGATGGCGTCGTTGATACCGGAATTAACAAGGGAACTGTCCTGGTGCCGACTGCGGCGCCGGAAGCCGTGCAACCGACTCAGACGGATACAATCCATACCAGTCGCGAGGAACAGTTTAAAGCCGCGTTAGCCGGCTTTGATGAGAACATAAAACATGTAGAAGAAAATTTAAAGAATGTGGAAATTTCAGGACAAGATACTAAGCCAGCCGAAACAGCCGAATCAATTGAGAAAAAATATAAGCCGAGTGAAATAGAGCGCAAGACAGAACAGTTTTTGGCGGGTGAGAACAGTCATAATGGGCTTTACGAAGCGGAAGCAAGGACAGTCGAAGCCTCCGCGCCTAACGAGCTTGACAACCTTAATCATACGCTTAGCGAGCAGCCGCAAAACAGCGATGTCCTAAAGGATAATCTCAAAGCATACGCCATAAATGAATTAAAATTTGATGCGCACAAAGCCGAGTTATTCGTTGACCATGTGGCCAAGGACGACCAGCTGACGCTGGAAGATTTTCGCGAAACCGGAATATACGACCAGGAAAAACACGCGTTGAATCCGCAGGCAATGCAAGAAGCGGCGGACGGGTTTTCCCGCGCTCTGGCTGCTGATCTCTCGGCGGCGGAAGCGTCAAGCCACGAAGATAACGCTCCAGAATTAACCCCAGACGGGTTATTGCCTGTTTCCAAAGAGCCGGACGCGATTGAAAAATCCATGGCCGAGGTCAGAAAAAACCCTGCCTATGAACAATCGATAATTGGCCAGTCGGACCAATTGTTAAATAACGCAAACGCGAAGATAGGGGATATAAAGGAAAACAGCGCAGAGCTGGCGGCAACTCTGGGGGGCATGCAAAAATCGCAAGGCAGATTGTTTAACAATTGGCTGGCGGGGAGGGATTACCCCAAGGATTCAACATACCTAAATGATGTTATAAAACAAGATTCAGACGGACATAAAGCCATAGACGCCGCCAGTTTTAAGGACAAGATAGCGGAGTTTAAATCCCAGGCGCAAAGCGCTGATCTTCCAGAGAGCTGGGATGGTCCGGAACCTAGAATTATTCACTATAGTAAAAACGAGAACGAGCCAATTACGGAAACCGTTGCCATAACTAAGCAGACAAACGGCCGGTTTACTATATACCGGGGTGAAGAAGGAAGGTGGCGGAGTAATTTTGTTATAAACGGGGAATTGCCGAAGAATTCGTTTACCGGGGAAGAGGTGGAGGAATTGATTGCGTCCGCGCACAAATAAAAAAACCAAAAAGTAGGGGCAGAAAATTTTCTGCCCCTACTTTTTGGTTTTTTTTTAAATCCACCGATTCTTTTTAAAGAATCCGAACATAAAAAATACGCCCACAAGCATAACCGCCATTACCTTCCAAAATCCATTATGCCCCATAAAAGGCATGCCTTCGATGGTGTTCATACCGAATATGGCGGCTAATAATGTTAAAGGGAACACAATTACCGAGAAAATCGTCAGAGTTTTCATTATGTCATTCAGACGAAAGGTTATAAATGATTCATTGGATTCCTGAATAGCGGCAATGGTGGATTTATGCGTTTCCAACTGAAGCCAAATATCCTTTGATAAATTAATCAGCCGTAAAAATCGGTGGCTGAGTCTTACCGGGCCGAAATATTCACGGCTTTGCTGTTCTAGCTCTTCGAGAACGTTTTTATGCGCGCTCATTGTTTTTCCAATGGAGACAATATTGCGCTTAATGGCCAAAACTTCGCTGACCAATTCGCGTTCGCGGCCAGTAAAAAGCTTGCTGTCTATATTGTCTATATCCCAGGATATATGGTTCAGCATGGGGTAGAGAGAGAGGTTCATGGATTCAATTAAATCCAGCAGAAAAATAATGGAATTTTCTTGCCTGTACTTTTCGCGGAAAGCGGGATCGTTTTCCATTTTCTGCGCCAGATCTTTTATGGCGTTGATTTCATTTTTATGCACGGTTATTATTTGACCCTTATTGGCAAAAATATCCAGCTCAGTTACGGAAATAATTCCGGTTTTTCGGTTATAAATCGGAAAAAGAACTATAAGAAAGACATAATTTTTACTGAATTCGATTTTTGGCCTCAGCGGGGGATTGGCCACATCCTCGATGTGCGATTTGTTGAATTGAAAATTATCCCGCAAGTACCGTATTTCCGGCTCGCCATTATCAATCAGGTTAAACCATGTAAATTTTTTGAATTTTGTTATGGATTCATTGCTTTGCATATTTTTCAGGCGTCAGTTTGTTTTAAAAGGGTCGGGCAAAATGTCTGGCAGCAGATTTGTTTTCTTAAATTGATGTTTATTGTAAGCGGCATTGAATTTGTTTATGTCTATGCTTTGCAGGGCTACCTCGTTTTTTAGCAGAATAACAACATTCGCCTGGATAATAGTTTGGTAGAAATTTTTATATAAAAACACCAGCACCACCAGGAACAAGGATCCGACTGAAAGTATGGCAATCACTCTTAGCTTGGCCATGTAGTCCATCTTTCCGAATAATTTATTTTTTGCACTTCCTAAGTTTAGCATATTATATTGTCCTTGGCCTTGTTTAAGGAATTGTCCAGTAAGTATCCGCCAGAATGGTGGCGGTGGCGGTTCGGGTACCGGCTTCTTTGTCTTTTTCCAGGGAAATAATGGTAATTTCCTGCATGTTTGTGTAGTAGTCAAGCTCTTCGACTTTTTCCATCCAGCGCGCTATATTTTCCCACGCGCCGGACACATTAAACACAAAATTGAGCGTGGAAAATCTTTGCTGGGGTTTTCTTTTTGTTTCCCCCACGGAAATCACAAGATCCACTTTTTCGTCAGCAGCACTTTGCTCAATGGCGGTAACGTACATGAGTTCCTGGTTTTCGTCCAAAATGAACTTGTTCAAGAATCCCGTTTTTACTTCCACTGATTCATAATTTTTTCGCACTGTTTTTTGCAGCTGCCCTTTCACATAAAGCTTCTCCAGCCTGATTCTTTCCTCCAAAACTTGCTTATTGATAATGCGGATTTCCGATATGGCCGGAATAATAATAAGAACAAATATGGCAACCAAAAGTATGCCAAAAGCAATAGTTGATATTAAAAATCTGTTTTTTAGGTAGAGGTTCATAAAAAATCAAGCAAACTCATTTTATTGCCGGGTTTTTGTAGGGATCAATGTTTATCTGTCCGGCAAATCGGAATTCAATATTTTCTTTTTGAAGAAAATTAGAAAGCGGCGCCTGAAGATTTTTAATTAAGCTGGAGTTTTCCAGGTTGCTCCTTTCCTCAATCAGGTCTTCCCGGGTTATGGCCATACCCGTCAGCCTAAAATTAAGAGTCGTGCTATTTAGATTAAAAAAATCAATCTGCACATTATCCGGAATAAGGCCATTAAAATCCGAGAGAAGCTTTGTCCATTTTACAAAATCCTTCTGAACAATTTCCAAATCCTCCATTTTCTTGTTTGTCTCCCGAATACTATTTTGGACAATTTGATTTTCCACGTTAACCAAAGAAGAGTTTTGGCGCAAATTGTTAAAGTGGTTGATTAGAATAAATCTGGCGATAGTCATGGCAATCGAAGAGGCGGCAATGGCAATGACTAAAATGCCAATATAAATATGCATCAGCAGGAATTTCTTTTCCCGCATAATGCGTTCTTTCTGGTTGCTGGGAATAAGGTTAAGGTGAATCATGTGTTTTTTTCCGAGACATTTGTTAAAGCCAGCCCAATGGCGGTGGTGTATGTTAGGTGTTCCTTAGACGTAAAATTTTTCGGCGCGAGCAAAGGGGCGCTTAAGAGATCGCGGGAAAGGAAATTCAAGGGCTCTTTTTTGCTGCTGCTGCTGTATATGCGGCGTCTGTTTTTAGTTATGTTTATTAAGGGATTTCCCAAGGCAACATTGATATTGGGCAGGTGTTTTTCAACCGCGCGGACCAAGCCCGGCATATTAGCGCCGCCGCCGCACAATACAATAGATTCTATGCGGGACGAGGAGTCGAAATGGTCCGTGTAGAAATTAATGTTCTTCTGAATCGCCAGCGCCAGATTCTTAGCGCTTGGTTCGAGTATTTCAACCAGCGCGCCTTCGCAGTTTTCCGGATCCATGCCGCATATTTTTTTAGCTTTTTCCGCTTCTTCCATTGTTAAGGAAAGCTTTTGGCTTATGAGAGCGGTTAAAGAGCCGCTGCTTAAGGGAATACTGACGGTAAACTGTATGGCACCCTTATCAAAGCAGATAAAGCTCGCGCGCGTGGCTCCGATATCGACAATGGCCGTGGCATGCGAGTAGGTGGCGTCTATAGGCAGCAGGCTTCTAGTTATTGGTTCGGCTTCTATTTGCAGGGAAAGCGGCTTTAGCCCCGCGTTAATCAAAGCGCTGGTGTAGGAATCGGATATTTTTTTGGCAATAGCGCCCACTAGCACTTTTGTGGATTTGTTTTTTGAATCGTCTGATTCCAGTATTTGCCAGTCTATATACATCTCATCGATATTCATGGGAATATGGTTGGGCAGTTCTTCCCGAATTAAGGCCGGCAATTCCGCGCTTCCTTCTTCCGCATCCAGAGTTATGAGTTTTATAAATGTTTCCGATTCCGGCAAACAGGCATGAACATAGTCGGTTCTTATTTTTTTTCCTTCTATATTCTGCAGAAGTTTTACAATAAGGGCGCTCAGCTCGCTTGGCTTTTGGATTTCTCCCTGCAAAAAAACTCCGGCTGGGATAGCAATTTCGCCAAAGCTCTCCAAGGCAAAATCCTTACCCCTTTTTTTTATGCAGGCGGCCTTTAGCGATCTGTCTCCGATGTCAAGGCCAAAAGATTGGAATGTGTTAACCAGTAATGGCATATTTATTTTTGAGATAGCTTCTAGTATTCTTCTTCCCAGTGGTTTATAAATAATATTTGCGAGAATAAAGGCTCGCCTAAACCTTGGTTTATGTAGAATTGGTTCAGTTCAATATCTGTCGGTTCCCAGGAAATAACAATTGAAACATCTTGCGCGATTATGCCGCCAATTATTTGCGTGGCCACGTTTTGCGTAATGCCGTCTTTTATTTGGAATTCACCGCCGGCGTATATAAGTCCGTTAACCGTAACTTGCGAATTATAACCTCCGATCGTAATATTTTTTTTGCTAAACAGGCCGGCCGATGCGGCGGCGGCGTATATTGTCAGAGTGGCGGGATTGGATTCAAAGCTGAACCCGTTTCCAATAGCAATTGATCCGTCGGAAACAAGGGCGCCGTTGATTGTCAGGTTTTCTCCCTTTTTTATAAATATGCCCCCGGTCACATAAGTAATCCCATTCAGTTCTGTGACGGGAAAGTCTTTCAGGAGCTGGCTAAATTCGTTTTTCGAGTAAATTTGATCGGCGCGCGATTTGTAGGAATTAGGGTCGTCGGAATCAAAGTCCACGGACGGCATGGCTATAACTTCCGGTATGGGCGGGTTATTTTGGTCGTATATGCCTTCGGTGGCGGTTAAAGACGAGGAAATGCTTACATTAACATCTTGCACCGCTTTTACGCTTGAGGCCGTGGTCCAATTGCTGAAAAAGGCAAGATTGATATCTTCATTTGCGAACAATCCGCCTCCGGAAATATTTACCTGGCTTCCTACGCCGGATATGTCCTCATTCGCGAATATAGCCGCTCCCTGGACAGGCGTGGCATTCAGCGTTTTGTATACGGTTCCTTTTACAACTCTTTGGCTTTCGGCGCCATTAACCGCTACTGTGCTGGTAGAGATAATTAAGGCGTTAGCGTAATTTTGGTTGGCCACGGCAACGGTATAGGAGCCGCCGGGCAAAAGGGCGTCGTTTCTGGTAAAGGACGCGCTCCAGTTTGGCGTGGTTTCAAAATTTGTTTTCCAGGTTGGGTTATTCTGCAGGCGCCAAATGGCCTCATGTATTCCCGCTTCCGCGAGATAGTATGTCTGCGGCGATGTGTCGATTATTTTAGCCACTCGTATATTCTGTAGTATACCATCCAGATAAAAACTGACAATAATAATCATGGTGCTCAGCACAAAAATAGAAGAGATAAGCAGGAAGCCTTTGTTATTGTTTAAATTCTCCATGAATATTTGTTTTTGTTATTCCAATCAACGCCGCCTAGTACCGCATTAACTTAATTTTTTTGCCAAAATCCCAAAATTTCATCTGAAAAAATTAAATTAATACGGTACTATAGATTCCGTCCATTTATTTCGGCCTTGGTGTAGCGCGTGTTATTCGATTTTTGCAGCGTCAATTCAACCGCGATAAGAGTGTCTCCGTAATATATAATATTGGAGACATATTGCCCAACCAAAAAATCTTCTATGACATTTGTTTCCGGGGGATTCCCAAAATCGTCTTCCGAGTCATAAGGAACCAATGTTTCCGGCGCTTCGCTAAAATAATATTGAATAACTTGGCGCCTTAAATCTGTGCCATTTAGGTAGTATTTTATGTATTGGTATGTATCTGAATTATGCCCGTCTTGCAGTTCTATATAGTTGGGCGGAGGGTTTTCCGGGTCGTCTTTTTCACTGGGAATAATAGTGGCCCGAGAGCGCGCTTGGCGTATATCCCGCGTCAGCCGCTCGATTATAATTCTGGAATTTTGGGTTAACTCGGATTTATTTTCACTGGAAGAAAGCGAGCGTATAGCCAGCACATATATGGATAAAACAGCGCCCAGAAGCATAACGCCGATTGACATGGAAACCAAGGCTTCTATCAGGGTAAAGCCCGCCTTATGTCCGGCATAATTATTTTTTGCTGTTTTATTAAGCATACCTTTTAGCGTTCGCTTATAAGGGTTACCAGGGAAACCGAGCCCAAGGCATCTCCAAATGGTCTTGGCCAATAAACTGTTACTTTAATTTTTTTAAGTCCAATGTCTGCCCCGGTTGGAATAAGGTCCTCATCAAGCAAGCTAACCTCCACGGTGCGGAGAAAATCGTAGAAGCGGCCGGAAGGAATAGGGTCGACATGCGCTTGGTCTTCTAATATCCCCACGGAAATATCGTAGTAGTTTGCAGTTGCGTATTCCTCTATTTTTGATTCCGCTATTTGGTGCGCGGCCGCGCTCAAATCCAAATCATGCTGAATAGAAATTCCGTGCGGAAACGCGCGCAACAGTCCGAGAATTCCCACTGCCAAAACCGAAACGCTTATGACGATTTCCACAATGCCTATGCCTTGGTTGTTTTTATGCAGATCTATTTGCATCGTTTTAATCGACTTTAATGAAGCCGGAAGGGCTGACCGTGATAATTTTTTCCGCGTTGTAGGCGTTTTTTATAACAATTGAGCCAGCTGGATTCCCGGCGCCCGAACTGTTGAACGTCAGTTCTTCGGCCGCGTAAGGCCCGACGTCGGTAAATTCAATGCCATTGCTAAGCGCGCGGTTCGAGATAATTTTAGGCATTTCACCCAATTCGGCAACCTGGTAAGCATGATTAACAGTATCAAAATGCACGGAATGCGGAATTTGTTTCGATATAGCTAGTTTGCGCGCCAGCTGCATGCCAGACCTGAGCGCGCTAGCGTTTGAATATAGGCTGATGTTTGGCTGCTGGTAGCGAATGAAGAATACCACCATTGAGCTGGTGGCGATTAGAATTCCTATAACTACCAGTAATTCTATCAAAGTTATGGCTTTATTTTTTTGTTTCATTTTTAGACAGCGTTAGTTAGAGAGTACATAGGGAGAATGACGGCCACGGCCATGCCGCCCACTGCTCCGCCCAAAATAACAATCAAAACAGGTTCAATAAGCGAAGGCAAAGATTCCATTGTCTGCTCCACCTCTTCTTCGTAAAATTCCGCTAACTGCTTTAAGATTGAGCTTATTTCGCCGGTTTCTTCGCCTACTTGAATCATTTGCACGGTAACGGGTGGAAATAGTTTTGCATTTTTAGCCAGCTGGCGGGATAATGGCTGTCCGGTTTCGACCTGCGCGGCCGCGTTCATAAGCGATTGGCGGTAATAGACATTTTTTAGAACATCAGATGTAAGTTTAATGCTGTCTACTATGGGCATTTCCGTATTCAAAAGTGAACTTAAGGTTCTGGCTAGGCGGGCTAGATTAATCTTCATGGCGATTGTTTTCACAATCGGGGTTTTAAGAATCAAAAAATGCCAAATTTTCTGCCCGGAGCCGCGCCTGGTCGCGTAAATTAAAAATACCGCCGCCGCCGCCGCCAAAGGCGCGATAAACAATATATAGCCGTTTATAACATTACTTAAAGAGATAAGCACTCGGGTGGGCAAGGGGAGTTCCACGTTCATTTCGGAAAAAACATCCAGAAGTTTTGGAATCACAAAAACCAGCATGCCGGTTCCTATCCCAACCATGGAGACTAGAATCGCGGTCGGATACATTAAGGCTCCTTTAACCTTATTTTTTAGCTCATGGCTTTTTTTAATTTGGTGCGTCAGCTCTTTAAGAACGTTTTCCAGCTGGCCGGATGTCTCGCCCGCTTTTATCATGTTAACAAATATGGGAGAAAAAATTTTTGGATAATTACCTAGCGCGTCCGCTAAAGTCCCTCCTTTTTCAACTGTTTTTGTAATGCTAAAGAGGGCTCTTTTTAATTTTGGGTTTGTTGTCTGCAAAGTCAGCGTCTGCAGGGCGCGGGAGGCGGAAAGCCCGCTTTTTATCATCACGCCTAAATTCTGCGTAAAAAAAATTTTTTCCGCCTCCGGCACCCGCCTGATAGGGTCAAGCAAAAGATCAAATTTTTCATTGATGTTTTTCGGGCGCAGAATTTCTTCTTCCAAGGCGTAAAAGTCCGAAGAAAGCCCGGGAGTTTTAGGGTTTTGCCTTTTTTCGTTTGATAGTTCTGCTTGAGGCATAAGTATTTGGATATTCTTTTATTCTTTGGTAACGCGCAGCACTTCTTCGATGGTTGTAATGCCGGCTTTGGCTTTTAAAAGGCCGTCCTCGAGCATGGATATCATTCCTTGCTCGCGCGATTTTGCTTTTATTTCGTCCGCGCTGGCTCTGGTGGTTATTAAAACTTTGATTTCTTCCGACATGCTGAGAACTTCGTAAATTCCGACTCTGCCCTTAAAGCCTTGGTTGCCGCATTTGGTGCATCCCTTGCCTTTAAAAAATAGGATTGAACCGAAGTTTTTATTTTCTGACTCTGATCCCTCCGCCTTGTTAATGGCCGCTTCCAGCTCCTTAATGTTTATTTCATGGTCTTTTTCCAATTGCTCTATTTCTTTAGGCTGCAGAGTATAGCTTGTCACGCAGTCTTTACAGATTTTCCTGACCAGCCTTTGCGCTAAAATCATGTTAACCGTGGAGCTTACCAAGAACGGCTCGATTCCCATATCCAAAAGACGAGGCAAGGTCGAGGGCGCGTCATTGGTGTGCAGGGTTGATAAAACCAAATGCCCGGTCATGGCCGCGTTAATGGCAATGCCGGCTGTTTCTTTGTCTCGTATTTCACCAACCATAATAATATCCGGGTCTTGCCGCAAAAGCGAGCGCAAGCCGTTCGCAAAAGTAAACCCGATTTTGGGGCTGACTTGGCTTTGGTTTATGCGCGGCATTCGGTATTCAATCGGGTCTTCCACGGTGGATATATTAACCTTTGGCGTATTTAGCACGTCCATCATGGTGTATAGGGTGGTGGTTTTACCGCTTCCGGTGGGGCCGGTTACCAGCAGCATTCCATTCGGCTTTTTTAGGTTCGCGTCCACAATTTGCAGCGCTTGCGCCGACAAGCCAAGGTCTTTTAATGATAAGATTTTTTTGCTTTCATTAAGCAAGCGCATAACAACTTTTTCGCCGTCAAATATGGGCAAAAGAGAAACGCGAAAAGATATTTTATAGTCTTTTGTTTCTATTTTAAATCGGCCGTCCTGCGGGAGCCGGTGTTCGTCCAGTTTTAAATTAGAAAGGACTTTTATGCGGGCCGTAATGCCGTCCTTCAGCTCCTTAGGCAGCGTCATGGCGTCGCGCAGAATGCCGTCAACCCTATATCTAACAACAACCGTTTTTTCACTCGGCTCAATATGAATGTCGGATGCTCCCTCAAAAATAGCGTATTCAAGCAAGGTATCCACCACGCGAATCACGGGCAGATCTTTTGCCAGGTTTTCCAGCAATGTGCCGTGTTTTTCCGGGTCCTGGCCCACAACCGAAAGCTTTCCGCCGGTCTTTTTTTCTATACTGGCTAGCTCTGTTTCCAAATTTTTGTGGTATAGCTTGGAAGATTCCAGGATAGCGCTGGGGGTGGTGACAAATATTTTTAGGGGAAGATTTGTTTTTCTCTCGATAAATTCAATAATCTGAACATTCTCCGGGTCTGTCATGGCCAGGGAAATGTCTTTATCTGTCTTCTCAAAGGCAATTACTCCATAATTGGACGCGATTGGCTCGGGAATCAAAAAAAGCACATCTTTTGGAATGGCTTTATCTCGCAAACCCACGAAAGGAAGATTATAAAAATTAGCTAGACTATTATAAAGAATTTCTTCGGTCAAAAGATTATTCACTATCAGGTACTCTTCCAGATTTTTACCCTCTTTTTCGGCTGCCTTTAAATACTCAGTTATTTGTTCCGGTTGAAAAAGATTATTTTGTATGATTACTTTTTGTATTTTTTTGTCAGGAAGCATGTTTTTATTATACCAGAAATCCTTATCCTGCCACAAGTGTTCCCATTGATTTAATTTTTGGTATCAATAGACAAAGCCGCAAAAAAATTGTATCCTATATTCATGGCGCAGAAAAATATACTAAGCAGGTATTCAGTCGTATTTTTGCTTTTTAGCAATATTCTTGTGCTAGCGTCAAATTGGTCTTTCGCGGTCTGGCGCTTTCGAATTTCCGAGAATTTTATTCCAATTCATTACACTATTTATTTTGGATTCGATCGGTTCGGGCCAAAGTTCGATATTTTTCTATTTCCCACGCTCGGAGCTTTTATTTTTATAGTTAATATTTTGATCTATAAAAGATTGTTTGCAGACAATGCCTTGTGGAAAGGCATTTTTATCGGCCTAACCTTTTTATTTGAGCTGATATTGTTTTTCGCGCTAGTTCTGTCTGTGCTGAAGTCAGTGTCTTAATTAGACGCGCAAGCTTCAGATGCTTCGCTTTATCCGCCGAACGGGCGGACTTGTTCAGAATGACGATGAAAATATGGAATACATAGCAACGTTTGCCATAATAAAAATTTTTATTCTCACCACTCTGGCTTTTGTGGCGGCTTTTTTGTTGACGCCGATTTTAACGCATTTTTTATACAAATATAATATCGGCAAGCCAATACGCGACAAGTTAGATGCCCCTATTTTTGCGAAGCTGCATCAAAAAAAAGCCGGAACCCCCACCATGGGCGGCATCCTTATCTGGGTGACGGTTTTGGCAATCGCGCTTACTTTCTATTACATAAAAAAGTTTTTTCCTTCTTTAAGCCTGTCAGAATTCAATTTTTTAACGCGCGAACAGACATTGCTTCCTTTGGGCGCTTTGGTTGCTTCTTCGCTTGTCGGCATGGTGGATGATTTGCTCAATATCCGCGGCCAAGGGATTTTTAAGGGCGGGCTCAAGGTTTCGCACCGTCTGTTAGTATATACAATAATCGCTGTTGTCGGCGCTTTGTGGTTTTTCTTTAAGCTTGATTGGGATTTGCTTCATGTGCCTTTTGTGGGAAATTTTGAAGTTGGATGGTGGTATATTCCGATTTTTATCTTTATCATCGTGGCCACGGGCTTTTCCGTCAACAATACCGATGGGCTTGATGGTTTGGCCGGCGGATTGCTTGCGGCCGCTTTTGTGGCTTTTGGTTCCATGGCGTTTGTCAGCGGCCGCTTTGAATTAGCCACTTTCTGCGGGGTGATTGT